>Ga0209755_10000476_pt1 | contig 73325 bp, 81 predicted proteins | sample TergutCo191P1_FD_187301 | JGI IMG/M metagenome (GOLD analysis project Ga0209755, IMG submission 187301) | Cornitermes sp. P1 segment gut microbial communities from Petit-Saut dam, French Guiana - Co191P1 (SPAdes) (version 2) | ecosystem: Host-associated > Arthropoda: Insects > Digestive system...
GCCTGGCCCGGAAATCGCGGTAGCGACAACAAAAGCATTTTCCGCACAGCTTACCATACTCTACAAACTAGCCGTAAAATTCGCCGCGGAGCTTGGCAAGATACCGCCCGCCGAGGCGCAGAGTCTATCAGACGAAATCGCCGCCATACCCGACAAGGTATCAGAAATCCTAGACCATACAGACTTCATACAAAAATACGCTTCCACCTGTATCGGCTACAAGAGCATATTCTTCATAGGCAGAAATATCGACTACGCCATAGCCTTAGAAGGCTCGCTAAAGCTAAAGGAAATCTCGTACATCCACTCTGAAGCCTATGCGGGCGGCGAGCTGAAACACGGTACAATTTCGCTAGTCGAAGAAGATACGCTAGTCGTTGCTATCTCCTGTTGCACACGGTTATTCAGCAAGATTTTCAGTAACATCGAACAAGTAATCAGCCGCGGTGCAAAAGTTTTTCTTGTCACGAGCGCTGACGAAGCTGAGGAAACAGAAAAGCTGTCCCTGCTGAAGCTACCCGCTATACACGAATTATTCTCGCCGTCGCTGTCTGTTATCGTACTACAGCTGTTCAGCTACTACGTAGCCGCGAACAAGGGACTGGACATAGACAAGCCGCGTAACTTAGCAAAAAGCGTAACCGTAGAATAGGAGGTTTAGGATTTGAGCAAAATCGCAATCATTGACTACAAGGCAGGCAACGCGCCAAGCGTAATGCACGCCGTCCGCCACATAGGCTACACCGCAAACTTCGCACGAAGCAAGGAGGACATACAAAGCGCAACCCACATAATCCTGCCCGGAGTCGGCAACGCAAAAGCAACAATGGACTCCCTGCGTGAAATGGACATAATCGGCGCGCTTGAAGATGCCGTCTTGCAACGCGGCGCCAACTTCCTCGGCATATGCGTAGGGCTTCAAATCCTATTCGAACATAGCGAGGAAGAAGACACAAAATGCCTTGGTTGGTTAAAAGGCAAGGTCGTAAAATTCACAAGCGGCGTCCGTGTCCCGCAAATGGGCTGGAATAAAGTCTGGGACGACTATTACTACTTCGTAAACTCCTACTACGCCATACCGGAAAAAGAATCCGACATATGGGGAACGGCGGACTACGGCGGGATATTCACAGCGGCAGTCCGCAGGGATAACATCCGCGCTACGCAGTTCCACGCGGAAAAAAGCGGCGAAGCGGGGCTTGCGCTGTTAGACGATTTTTTAGGAGGTAGCTGATGCTGACAAAACGCCTGATAGCCTGCTTCGATATCGTAGGCGGCATGGTAACAAAAGCCATACAGTTTCAAGACAACATAAACGTAGCACCCGCAGAGGAACTTGCCGCAGCTATGTACAACGCACAAATCGACGAGCTGATTTTCTACGACATAAAAGCAAGCACGGAGAAGCGCAGTATCGACATAGAAACCGTAAAAAAGGTAGCAGAGCGCGTTTTCGTACCCTTCACCGTAGGCGGAGGAATCAAAGACCTGACCGACATGTACGAAACCCTGAAAGCGGGCGCGGAAAAAATCAGCGTAGACTCCATGGCGGTGCGCAACCCGCAGATAATATCCGAAGGAGCAAAGGCGTTCGGCTCTCAGTGCATTGTCCTATCCACGCAGGTGAAGCGGACGGACAAGACCCCAAGCGGCTTCGAGGTATATATAGACGGCGCAAGGACAGCAACAGGGATGGATGCACTGGAATGGCTGCACCGCGCACAAGAGCTTGGCGCAGGCGAAATCTGCGTAAACAGCATAGACAACGACGGTATGTTGCAAGGCTACGATATAGGCCTTATGTTAGAAGCCGAAAAAATGGTGTCCGTCCCGCTAATAGCCTCGGGCGGCGCAGGCAAACCGGAACATCTGAAAACGCTTTTTTCTGAAACCGAAAGCCTAGCTGCAATCATAAGCAGTATGCTGTACTCTCCGCGGTTGGAGAAAAACTACACGGTAAGCGAGTTAAAAAAATACCTAATACAAAACGGTGCAAATATGCGCCCTAGTTTATAGGAGGAAACCAAATGAAAAACGTACCCGAACTCTTTGGAAGCATGGTCTTTAACGAAGCGGTCATGCAGGCAAGGCTGCCTAAAGACATTTTTAGAGCCTTAAAGAAAACCATGTCGCAGGGAACTCACCTCGAGCTTGATGTCGCAAACATAGTGGCAAACGCAATGAAAGACTGGGCGGTAGAAAAGGGTGCGACGCATTTCACGCACTGGTTTCATCCGATGACAGGCATCACTGCCGAGAAGCACGACAGCTTCATCTCGCCTGTAGGTAACGGAAAAATCATCATGGAATTTTCCGGCAAAGAGCTGGTGCGCGGCGAGCCGGATGCGTCCAGCTTCCCGTCGGGCGGCTTGCGCTGCACCTTCGAAGCGAGGGGCTATACCGTTTGGGATATCACCTCATACGCGTTTATCAAGGACGACACGCTGTACATCCCGACGGCGTTCTGCTCCTACAGCGGGGAATCGCTTGATAAGAAGACGCCGCTTCTGCGCTCCATGGAAGCGCTTCATGTTCAAGCGCTGCGCATTTTAAGGCTGTTCGGAAACACGGACGTACAGCGCGTTACCACAAACGTAGGGCCGGAGCAGGAATATTTCCTTATCGATAAGGAACTTTACTTAAAACGCCCGGATTTAATGTACACAGGCAGGACACTGTTCGGTGCGCGGCCTTCGAAGGGGCAGGAGCTTGACGACCACTATTTCGGCAGCTTGAAGCCGCGTGTTTCGGCCTTCATGAAGGAATTTGAGGAAGAACTGTGGAAGCTCGGCGTGCTTGTCAAAACCAAACACAACGAGGTAGCGCCCGCACAGCACGAAATGGCACCCATCTACACAACAGCAAACATAGCAACCGACCAAAACCAGCTGACAATGGAAATAATGAAAACCATAGCAGGCAAACACGGCTTAGCGTGCCTGCTCCACGAAAAGCCATTCGCAGGCGTAAACGGAAGCGGCAAGCACAACAACTGGTCTATAGCGACAGACACAGGATTAAACCTGCTTGAACCCGGCGAAACACCACATGATAACGCGCAGTTTCTGCTGTTTCTTGTCGCGGTTATTAAGGCTGTGGACTGTTATCAGGATTTGCTGCGTGTGTCCGTTGCTAACGCCGGAAACGACCACCGCCTGGGCGCAAACGAAGCACCGCCCGCTATTGTATCCATGTTCCTTGGTGATGAACTCGCCGCTATTTTGGATGCTATTGAAACAGGGGCGGATTATCGGGGCGCGGATAAGCAGCCGATGGAAGTCGGCGTGACTGCGCTGCCGCATTTCCCGAAGGACACAACCGACCGTAACAGGACATCACCGTTCGCCTTCACAGGCAACAAGTTTGAGTTCCGTATGTTGGGCTCTACATTTTCCATTGCAGGGCCGAATGTTGTGCTGAATACAGCAGTCTCCGAAGTTCTGCGCGGGTTTGCGGACAGCTTGGAGAAGGAGAAGGATTTTAACACGGGGCTTGCCGCGCTGATTAAGGATACCATCCGCAAGCACAAGCGCATAGTGTTTAACGGTAACAACTACTCTGACGAATGGGTCGCGGAAGCGGCTAAGCGCGGGCTGTCTAACTTCCGCACTACCGTGGAGGCGCTGCCTTCGTTTATCGCGCAGCCTAATATCGATTTGTTTGCTAAGCACAGCGTTTTCACTGAAACGGAAGTGCATTCCCGTTACAATATCTTGATGGAAAACTACTGCAAGACCGTCACTATTGAGGCGCTGACTATGGTTGATATGGTGAACGGCAGCATTATCCCCGCCTGCATCAAGTATCAGAACGAAGCCGCAAAGCTCCTGAAACGCAAGAAGGAATACGGCGGTTTCGATTCCGCACTTGAAGAACGGCTGCTTAGCAAGTTGTCAAAACTAAGCGCCTGTTTGCTTAAAAAGCTTGACGCGCTTGAAGATGCCCTTCTAAAGGCAGGGGAATACAGCGACCTCCTTGCGCACGCACAGTTTTGCCGTGACGGTATCTTTGCCGCTATGACAGAGCTGCGTATAGCTGCGGACGAGCTTGAAATTTGCATGGCCAAAGAATACTTGCCGTTTCCTTCTTACGGCGACTTGTTGTACAGCGTGCTGTAGTATGGGTGCGTATAGAACGTGTAACTGCGGGGAACTTAGGAAAAATGACACAGGGCGGCGGGTGAAACTCGCAGGCTGGGTCGATACCATACGCGACCACGGCGGCGTGACGTTTATACATTTACGCGACCATTACGGCGTTATGCAGGTGGTTTTTGATGATTGCGGCTTAATGGACGGTGTTGGGCGCGAGTATGTTATTTCCGTCGAGGGAGAGCTGCGCGGGCGCGGTTCTGATACAGTCAATGCGAAGCTGCTCACGGGCGAAATTGAGTTACGCGCGGACAGCCTTACCGTCCTGGGCGAGTCGGTTTCGCAGCTTCCGTTTTCTGTTGAGGACTCGGTAAATACCCGCGAGGACTTGCGGCTGAAATACCGCTTTTTGGATTTGCGCAACACGGAGATGCACCGTAATATCGTTATGCGTTCGGAGATTATACGGTTTATGCGGGCGAGGATGGAGGAGATGGGCTTCCTTGAAATTCAGACGCCGATTTTGACTTCGTCCTCTCCTGAAGGGGCTAGGGACTATCTTGTTCCCAGCCGCAAGCATCACGGGAAGTTTTATGCTCTGCCGCAGGCTCCGCAGATTTTTAAGCAGCTGCTTATGGTCAGCGGGTTTGACAAGTATTTTCAGGTTGCGCCCTGCTTCCGTGACGAGGACGCGCGGGCTGACCGCTCGCCGGGAGAGTTTTATCAGCTAGATTTTGAGATGGCATTTGCTACGCAGGAGGATGTTTTTGAAACTGCCGAGAACGTCTTGTACAGCACGTTCTCGGCGTTTGCGGACGGTAAGCGTGTTACGCCTGCGCCTTTTCTGCGGATTCCTTATGCCGAGTGCATGATGAAATACGGTACGGATAAGCCCGATTTGCGTAATCCGCTGGTTATTACTGATTTGAGCGGGTTCTTTGCTGATGTGGATTTTGCACCTTTTAAGGGTAAGCCTGTCCGCGGGATTGTTGCGCCAGACTGTGCCGCTTTGCCGAAATCGTTCTTTGATAAAATGCTGACCTTTGCCGTTGACGAGCTTGGTATGCCCGGGCTTGGCTATATTTCCGCGCATGAGGGCATGACGCTGAAGGGCACTATCGTGAAATTTCTGTCGGATGAGAAAATCGCTGCCCTGGGCCTAAAAGAAAACGACACAATATTTTTTATTTGTGACGCGGATGCTGACAGGTTCGCGGGGCAAATCCGTACGCAGCTCGGCGAGCGGCTTGGGTTAATTGACCATGATATGTTTGCGTTTTGCTTCGTTACCGACTTTCCTATGTACGAGAAAAACCCCGACACAGGCGCTGTGGAGTTTTCGCACAATCCGTTTTCCATGCCGCAGGTTGATATTTTCGGCGATACGGAACCTTTGGAGATTTTGGCGTACCAGTATGATATAGTATGTAACGGGGTGGAGCTGTCCTCCGGCGCGGTGCGTAATCACCGCCCGGATGTAATGCTTAGGGCCTTCGAAATCGCGGGGTATACCAAGGCTGATATCGAGGAGCGGTTTCCCGCGTTGTTCGGCGCGTTTCAGTACGGTGCGCCGCCGCACGCGGGCATGGCGCCCGGTATTGACAGGATAGTCATGCTGCTTACCGGCCGGAAGGATATCCGCGAGGTCGTGGCTTTTCCCATGAACGCAAACGCGCAGGATTTGCTGATGGGCGCACCCGGTACAGTTACCGAAAAGCAACTGCGCGAAGCACACATCAGAATCCGAGGTGTTGTTTGAAATGGCGATTGATGAAAAGATGGTTGAATATGTGGCGAAGCTGTCGCGGATACGCTTAGACAGCGAACAAGCCGCACTGATGCAAAATGAACTGGGCAGGATTCTTGAATACATGGAAGTCTTGAAAAGCGTGGACACAGACGGCATAGAGCCGCTGTCCCACGTATTTTCTGTTACAAATGTTGTGCGTAGCGATGCCGTAGGCGGGCATTTTGACAGAGCGTTGCTTCTGCGGAACGCGGCGGAAAGTACAGACGAGACTTTTGTTGTGCCTAAGGCGGTGGATGCATGAGTATAATGGAGCTGACCGCCTTGCAGCTTGGCGCGAAAATAAAATCCCGCGAAGTAAGCGTGCAGGAAGCGGTGCAGGCGGCACTTGACGCTGCGGAGGGCAGTACCACAAACGCGTTTATTTCCCTTGCCGACCGTGATAAATGCCTGTCGCAAGCCGAAGATATTCAAACTAAAATCTTGCGGGGCGAATGTATGTCGCCGCTTGCGGGCGTGCCTGTCGGTGTCAAGGATAACATCTGCACGAAGGATTTGCGCACGACATGCGCGTCTAAGATGCTGGCTGATTTTATCCCTCCTTACAGCGCGACGGCTGTTGAGAAGCTGGAGCAGGCAGGGGCTATTGTGGTGGGGAAGCTGAATATGGACGAGTTTGGGATGGGGTCTACATCCGAAACGTCTTATTTCGGCGCGGTGAAAAATCCTTGGGATAAGGAGCGTGTGCCCGGCGGTTCTTCCGGCGGCAGCGCGGCTGCTGTTGCTGCGAAGGAGGCGTTTTGCGCTCTTGGTTCGGACACTGGCGGCAGTATACGTCAGCCTTCGTCGTATTGCGGTGTTACAGGGTTCAAGCCTACCTACGGTACGGTTTCGCGGTACGGCTTGCTTGCTTATGCCTCGTCGCTTGACCAAATCGGCGCTATCGGGCGTGATGCTGCCGACTGCGCCGCCATTTATCATACTATCGCGGGGAAAGACCCTCGAGATGGTACTTCACTGGATTTGAGCGGCGGCGGGCAGGAGGGCGGTGTCCGAGGCAGGAAAATCGCTTTGCCTGCGGAATGTTTCGGTGACGGTGTGGACAGCGAGGTAAAGCAGCATGTTTTGGCGGTTGCCGAGGTGTTCCGCGGGATGGGCGCGGAGGTGGAGTACATCAGCCTACCGTTTTTCGATTACGTAATCCCCGCTTATTACATTATCGCAACAGCCGAAGCAAGCTCTAACCTATCGCGCTACGACGGCGTGAAGTACGGCTTCCGCGCCGACGAAAACGACCTTACGCAAATGTATAGCACCACCCGCAGCGAGGGCTTTGGGACAGAGGTAAAAAAACGGATATTGCTTGGGACATTTGTGCTTTCGTCCGGATTTTATGACGCTTATTACAAGAAGGCGTTGCAGGTGAAGGCTATTATTAAAGAGCATTTTGATGATGTCTTTGCGAAATACGACGCTGTGATTACCCCTGTCGCGCCTGCTACTGCGCCGCTTCTTGGCGAAAGCGCTAAGGATTCCTTGAAAATGTACCTTTCGGATATATTTACCGTAAGTGTGAACCTTGCGGGGCTGCCTGCGGTTTCTGTGCCTTGCGGTTTTGATTCGGACGGGCTTCCTATCGGTGCGCAAATCATTGGCAACCGCATGGCGGATAATATGGTACTTGGCTTAGGACGCGCATATCAGGAGGGTCTATAAATGAATTGGGATATTGTTATCGGGCTTGAAATCCATGTGGAACTCTCTACCGATTCCAAGATTTTTTGCGGATGCTCTACTGCTTTCGGCGGCGAGCCTAATACGCAGTGCTGTCCTGTTTGCGTCGGTATGCCGGGTACGCTTCCTGTGCTGAACGAGCGCGTTTTGGAGTACGCGGTAAAGGCGGGGCTTGCCTTTAACTGCGAAATCACCCGCTACAATAAATTCGACCGCAAGAACTATTTCTATCCGGATTTGCCTAAGGCGTATCAGATTTCGCAGCTGCATTTGCCGTTTTGCCGGAACGGTTCTATTGATATCGGCGGGAAAACGGTTCGAATCCACGAAATCCACATGGAGGAGGACGCGGGCAAGCTTATCCACGCGGGCGGAAAAACTTTTCTCGACTACAACCGCTGCGGCGTTCCGCTTATCGAAATCGTTACCGAGCCCGACATGACTTGCGCCGAGGAGGTAAACGCCTGCCTTACTTCCGTAAAATCCATGCTTGAATACCTTGAAGTGTCTGATTGTCAGATGCAGGAGGGTTCGCTCCGCGCTGATATAAATTTATCCGTGAAGCCGAAGGGCAGCGCGGAGTACGGTACACGTACCGAGATGAAAAATATAAACTCCTTCAAGGCGATAGAGCGTGCAATACAATACGAATCTCGGCGGCAAATCGAAGTGCTGTCCGACGGCGGCGAGGTTTCGCAGGAGACACGCAGATGGGACGATAACACGGGTGAGTCGTATGTTATGCGCTCGAAGGAGAACGCGCCGGACTACCGGTATTTTCCCGACCCCGACATCCCGCCTGTTTCGTTTGATGATGCATTTATTGAGCGTTTGAAAGCTGAGCAGCCCGAGTTTGCGGGGGAAAAGGCTGCGCGTTTTGTGCGGGAGTACGGGCTTAGCTCTAAGGATGCCGCGGTTATTGCTGCTGATAAGAGTGTTGCGCTGCTTTATGAGGATACGGCGAAACTTGCCTCGCCTAAGGAGACTGCCGTTTGGGTCTTGGGTGAGATGATGTACTTGGCAAGCGCAAGCGGAGCGGAGCCGCAAATAAGCCCGCGGGTTTTTGCGGATTTTGTTAACGCGGTGACGGGCGGGAGCATCAACCGTACTGCCGGTAAGCGCGTTTTTGAGTATGTGTTCGGCGGCGGGGATGATGTTGACGGGTTTATTGCGGAGAATGAGCTTGGGCAGATTAGCGATGATGCCGGGATTGCTGCTATTGCGGATAGGGTGATTGCTGAAAACGGCAGCGCTGTTGATGATTACAGGAGCGGGAAGGATAAGGCGTTTGCGTTTTTGGTCGGGCAGGTTATGCGGGAGTTGAAGGGTAAGGGGAATCCTGCTGTGGTTAATGCGGTTTTGCGGGAGCGGCTTGGTTGAGATTGCAAGGTGTTTGGGTTTAGTGGTATTATGGGGGTGCTTGGAAGGAGGCATCCGCAATGACCCTGGCGAGAGTGTCAAGTGACGGGCAAATTACAGTGCCGACGGAAATCCGCCGTGCGCTTAAAATCAGACCCGGAGATAAGATATTGTTTTTTATTAATGATAACGGCGAGATAGTTATTCAAAATCCGAGTGTTACGGCTCTTGAAGAAGCGCAGGCAGCGGTTGCGGATGGCGTTTATACGGAAGATGATGTACTGGCTGATGTGATGGAGCTGCGGTACGGAGTTGCGGAATAGTGCGGGTGATGATTGACACAAATGTAATCGTGTTGGCGGTTTATAATCCGAAGTCAAAACCCGCAAGCGTTCTTAGGCATGTATGTGAAAAACATGACTTCGTCCTATGCGACTATATCATTGCAGAGTGCTATGATGTGATAATGCGGAAATTTCCGCAGCATACCACTGCTTTTGACAATTTGCTGACTACACTTAGATATGAACTTGTCGCTGCACCGCGAAGCGGGTTAGATATGTCTGACCCAAAAGATTCGCCTATTCTAAATGCAGCATTAACCGCCGAGGTTGACATTATCGTTAGCGGAGACAGGCATTTTCTTGAAATCGACATGGAGCGGCCGCGGGTTTTGTCACCCGCGGAGTATTTTGACTCTGAAATGCTATAACTAAAGGAGTGCATCTACCATGAAAACCCCCCTATTCCCAAACTTCCCCCACCTACTACACGGCGGTGACTACTCCCCCGAACAATGGCTTGCCTACCCGGATATCCTCGAAGAAGACATCCGCTTATTCAAGCTTGCGAAAATCAACTCCGTCACTATGGGCATGTTCGCTTGGAGCGTGCTTGAACCCGAGGAAGGTAAGTACAACTTCGATTGGCTTGACGAGCGTATGAACCGTATGGCTAAAGAGGGCATTGGGGTCGTACTCGGCACGCCTTCCGGGGCGCGTCCTGTCTGGCTTGACTCAAACTACCCGGAAGCCCTGCGCACGGACGAGAACCGCGTGCAAAACCTGCGCGGCGGGCGGCACAACCACTGCTTTACCTCGCCTATATTCCGCGAGAAGGTGCAGGCAATCAACGGCGAGCTGGGCAGGCGCTACGGGAAGCATCCTGCGCTGCTGCTTTGGCATCTGTCGAACGAATACAGCGGCGAATGCCACTGCGAGCTGTGTCAGGCTGCCTTCCGCGATTGGCTGCGCGGACGGTACGCAAACGACATTGACGCGCTTAACCATGCTTGGTGGAGCCGGTTCTGGAGCCGCGCTTATACTTCATTCGACCAAGTTGTCTCGCCTGCTCGGCACGGCGAAAGCAACCTGCACGGGCTTACGCTCGACTGGAAGCGCTTTTGCAGCTATCAGACTGACGATTTCATTCAAATGGAAATCGATTCGCTGCGCAAGCACAATCCCGCCGTTCCGATAACCACTAACAACATGGGCACCTTCCCCGGGCTTGACCTTTGGAAGCAGAGCAAAAAACTTGACCTCGTGTGCTGGGACAGCTATCCGCATTTTGACGAGGACGCCGCCGAGCCTTGGAACGAGGTCGTGCTTCACGCGTTCACACACGACCTGAACCGCTCCTTGAAGGGCGGGCAGCCGTTTCTTCTGATGGAAAGTACGCCTTCGCAGACCAACTGGGCGCCTGTTAACGGGCTGAAACCGCCGGGCATCCATCAGCTGTTGTCCATGCAAGCGGTGGCGCACGGCTCGGACAGTGTGCAGTACTTTCAGCTGCGCAAGAGCCGCGGCAGTTTTGAAAAATATCACGGCGCACTAATCGACCACTGCGGCACGGAGGACGCGCGTGTCTTCCGCGAATGCGCGGAGGTCGGCGATTTCCTTAAAAAACTCGGCGAGGCAGGGCTGCCCGGCTGCCGCACAAACGCGGGCGCGGCGGTCTTTTGGGACTGGGAGAATCTTTGGGCTGTGCATGATTTCTCGGGCTTTCACAATGACCGCGAGCTGCGTTCGTACCGCGATACGGTTGTTGCGCACTACCGCGCGTTCTGGGAGAACGGCATCGCATGCGATATTGTCGGGGACGACGTTGACTTTTCCGGCTACAAGGTGGTGGTTGCACCTATGCTTCATATGCTGCGCCCGGGTGTCGCCGCGCGTTTACGCGATTTTGTGAACGACGGCGGGACGCTTATCACCACGTATCTGAGCGGGTATGTGAACGAGACTGACTTGGTCTTCCTCGGCGGGCTGCCCGGCGAAGGGCTTGCCGAGGTCTTGGGAATCCGCACGGAGGAGATTGACGGGGTCTACGCGGGCGCGGGCCGTGCCTTTAGTTTCATGGGCACGGAATACGAGGTGCGCGAGTACGCGGAGCTTGTCCGTCCCGACGAAGGTACGGAGGTTCTTGCGGCCTACACTAACGGATTTTACGCGGGGCGGGCGGCGCTTACACGGCACGCGTTCGGCAAGGGCATGGCGTATCACATTGCCGCGCGGGCCGGGTTCGATTTCTTGAAGGCGTTTTATTCGCAGGTGCAGCGGGAAGCGGGCTTGGCGCCGCCTGTCGGACTGCGCGAAGTCCCCGCGGGGGTAAGCGTCACAGGGCGCGGCGAGTTCATTTTCCAAATGAATTTCTCCTGCGAAGACCAACAGCTTTTAGTCACCGACCAAAAGCAATACATAGATGTGCTTAGCGGCGCCGATATCGGCGATGCCTTCACTTTGGCGCGGCACGGGTACCTGGTGCTTCGGGAGGTTTTGTAGATTTGATTTTGCAGCCATCACTCCGCTTCATCCGCAATCCGCTGCCGCCCGCGCGGCTTTTTCAGCAAGCCTTCTCGTGCCACTCTATCATCTGGCAGCCGCGCGACACAATCGGCGGCGACATTTACTGGCTTGGGAATTTTGAGAACGGTTCTGTCCTATGCGTCTGCGACTGCATGGGGCACGGGCTTTCGGGCGCTATGCTTGCCATGCTTGTTGCGGCGTTTCTTGATTCGATTGTTACGCCCGAAAACTGCCACAATACCGCGGAAATAATGTGGCAGCTTGAGCAGCGCTTCGTCGCCGATTTGGGCGTACACACAAAATCTTCGGACATACACGATGGCTGCGACCTTGCCGTATTATTTATTGAGAGGGGCGGCAGCGTCAGCATTTCGTCGGGCAACACCTCCGTCTTTATTTGCGATGGCACAGAAGCTCTGCGCTTGAAGGGGCAGAGAATCAACATAGGCGAGGGCAGGCTTAGCGGTGCCTCCGAAATCAAGACCATCTTCCTTACCGCGAACGAAAATAACAGCTACTACATCGCCTCGGACGGCTTGTTTGGGCAGCCGGGCGGCACGGGGCAGACGCCCTTTGGCTACGGCAGGTTCAAGGAAATCATTCTGCGGCACCACAGCGAGGGGTTGGATGCTGTCACTTCGAATGTCCTTACGGCGCTTGCGGAGCATCAGGGCGCCGAGCCGCGGGTCGATGACATTCAGCTGATTGCGTTTAACACAAGGGGGGCGAAGCGGTGAACGAAAAGATATTCTACGCGGCAGTACTGGCTTTGTCCGTTCTGTTTCTGGTTGCCGGAAACAGGCTTGCGGGTGAAATGCCCACAGCCGGCGACACAATCTACGACCCGCACTACTATTCCGCGCGCGTTATCGAAATCCTTGACCGCACGGAGGTAGACGAATCGTGGTTTTCCAGTATATATATAACCTTCACGGCGCGGCTCGGAAGCGGGGATATTGTAACCGCGGAGCAGCATATCAGCGATATGTTCCTCGTGACCGAGCGCGAGATTGCCGCAGGCGACCGCGTTGTTCTGGCTTATGATTGGTTCAGCGGGCAGTACGTTTTCGTTACATTCGCCCGCATAAACTATGTGCTTATCCTCGGCGCGGTCTTCCTTGCGGCGGTGCTGCTCTTTGGACAGAGGAAGGGGTTTAGCTCGGTTATTTCGCTTGGGCTGACATGCGCGGCCGTGTTTTTCGTGTTCATCCCCGCGATTTTGGCAGGGCGGAACATTTACGCGGCGACTATTATCATCTGCGTCTTCGCGGTAGTATCGACACTGCTCCTTGTGATTGGGCCGAATGTGAAGGCTGTGTCGGCCATGCTCGGCTGTCTCGGCGGGGTGGCCGCCGCGGGGCTTCTTATGTCCGCTATGGACGCGGTGCTTGGGCTGACGGGCGCACTTGACCAAGACACGCAGGTGCTGCTCCTGCTGCCTACCGAAAATCCCGTCAACCTGCGCGCGATTATCTTCGCGGGCGTGGTGCTTGGCGCTGTCGGCGCGATTATGGATGTCGCTATGTCCATTGCATCGTCCCTTTGGGAAGTGCGCGAGGCGGGCGGCGTGGACGACTTCCGCGGCTTGGTGAAGTCCGGACTCAATATCGGACGCGACATTCTGGGTACGATGCTTAACACGCTGATTCTCGCCTATATCGGCAGCTCGCTTTCGCTGATTCTGCTGATTACGGTACACACGACCAGTTTTTTGGAACTGTTTAACATGGAAATGATAATCGTCGAAATCTTGCGCGCGCTGATAGGCAGCCTTGGGATGCTGCTCACTATCCCGCTGACCGCGGCGATTTGCGCATGGCTGTACGGTGAAAGGGAGGGCTCGCTGTGAAGCAGGACACACTGGAATACAGCAGACTGCTTGAAGAAAACAAAATCGCAATGACATACGTAGGCCCCCTATGGCCGGAAGGCATCGACGGATTAGCCGAAATGCTGAAAAAACGCCTGGACTCAGAAAACATGACACTAAGCGCATCCCAGGCGATTTTCTCTGTTTTCGTCGAAATGGCGAACAACATGCTGATGTACTCGGTAGACGACAGGAACATTTTCATACTGGGAAAGCACGGCAAGCGCTTCTTCCTGCAAACAGGAAACGCCATGCGGATAAGCAGTGTGGAGTTCTTGAAATCGAGACTTGAGCAGCTGAACTCGATGAGCAAGTCCGAGCTTCGCGCGTTCTTGAAGGAGCAGCGCCGCGAGAAAAATACCAACCCGGAGAGCAAAGGCGGCGGGATTGGTTTGATTGAGGTTGCGCGGCGGTCTTATTCTAAGATTGAGTATGAGTTTACGGAGCTTGGGGGGGAGGTTGCTCATTTCTCTGTTTATGTGGTGGTTTAGTTGTGCTGTTGACGCAGTATAGATAATGATATAAAATACTATACAAAAAGGCGGTGCTGCAAATGGCGCAAGTAAATATTCGTATCGATGACAACTTAAAAGAAAAAGCAGATTTCCTGTTTGACGAGTTGGGGCTTAGTATGACGACAGCAATAAACATTTTTGTACGGCAAGCTGTACGGCAGGGACGTATACCGTTTGAAATCACGACGCATACCGACCCATTTTACAGTGAAAGCAATATGCGCGTACTGCGGCAGTCCATAGCCGATGCGGACGCAGGCAAGCTGACGGAACATGATTTAATCGAGGTATAAGTCCATGAAAAAGCTGTGGACTGACAGGGTATTGGCAAACCAGAACCGCTAAAACACGGCTTATCCGGTTGGTGGTCACGGCAAATTGATGAACCCAACAGGATAGTTTACCGCATTAAAAACGGTCATCTTGAAATTTCGCAGTGCAAGGGGCATTATAACGATTAGCCCTAATACTCCCCCACCCCCAAGCCGAAATACTATACAGCCCCAAAAGGAGCCGAGACAACAACGGACTGTTCTCGTACACACGCAAGGACGCTCTCCAAAAGGAGAAAAAGATGCATACAAACATCAACGCAACCCAAGCCGCCCATTACCAAAACGCGGCTCAAATCTACCCCAAAAAAGCCGCTCCATCAGACACACCCGAATCCCCGCCAAAAAGCGACCAAGCAGAAATCAGCCCCGAAGCGCGCCGTACTATCATGCTGACCACCGGCTTAGCAAGCGCAATGGACAACAAAGCCCTAAGCCTAGGCCGTTCCATCGCAATGGAAGTAGACGGCCAAACTTTCCGTGTGAAAGTAAACGACGAGGGCATATGGATTTCACAAAACGAAGACTGGCTTGCAAAAGACGACTTTCAGCTAGTCGACCCGTCCACGGGCGTGCCTGGCATACCGCGCTCCACCGTCCTGGCCATTGAATACAACATAATGCTGCGCCAAAACATGCCGCTCTCCATCAGCATAAGCCCCGAAAGCGGCGAGGGCGTACTCGGCCTGCACGCCCACATGCAGCAGATGGTAAGCGCCTTCGAGACTGTCAGCAATTCATCAAACGGTCAGCACAGCAGCTTCATAGAGCAAGCCTTCGCCGAAATGGTGCGCAATCACTTCGGCGCAGCCGCCCAAACCTCGCACCTGCGCCTAATCCGCGAAACCGCCTCCGACCCAAGCATTTTCATGTCCCCGCCGGACGCGGACGTAATGAACGAGTTGCGCCTGGCTGGTCAGGCGCGAGCCGATAATTTCCTGAACTTCTTTTTCCAAAACGTAACGAGCCAAGGCGCGGAAGCCGCGTTTAACACCGCTTGGGCATTGTTAGACTAAATTTTCGTCACACTCGTCACATTCGGCACAAAAAAAACGGGCAACCGGTCGCTCACACCGACCGGTTGCCCGTTCATTTTTTCAAGCCCCTATACGCAGCTGTAACATCCGTCGATAATCATTTCGCAGCCCGAGGTAAACGCCGCGCAGTCACTGGCCAAGTAAATCACCGCGCCCGACAGTTCCTCAATCTTCCCCATGCGCTTGTACGGAGTCCTGGCGACCCATTCCTCAATCCAATCCGCACGCGTGCCGGATGTCAAATCCGTAAAAATGTACCCGGGGCTGATGCAGTTTACGCGGATGCCGTGCTTCACCCATTCTAGCGCAAGGCTCTTTGTCAGATGCACGACCGCCGCCTTCGAGGCGTTGTAGGACGCCTGCTCCTGCGGAAAATTCACAATGGATGCCGACATGGACGCGGTGTTGATGATGCTGCCCTGCCGCCCCATCGCAATCAGCTTCTTTGCAAAAGCCACCGCAACATAGAACACGCCATGCGTATTCGTATCGAAGATTTCCGTCCATTCCGCAGGCGTAACCTCCAGAGCGGACTTGTGCAGACAAATGCCCGCGTTATTAAAAAGCGTGTCAAGGGTGCCAAAATCCGCCGCGGCGGCGTCCATAGCGGCAGCCACCTGCTCCGGCTGCGATACATCGCACAGATACGCCTTAGTCTTTACGCCGTGCGCTTCCGCGATTTCCCTTGCGGCTTCCGCGCCTTCCTTTTCTAGCCTGTCGATGATGGCGATTTCCGCACCCATCATCGCCATGTCCATGGCAACGCCCTTGCCGATACCACGCGCGCCGCCCGTCACAACCACCTTCTTGCCCGCCAATGAAAACATACTTTCCTTCGTCATGATTTACCCTCCTAAAGTAACAAAATCCCCGCGTCCGCGCAGGCCTTCTCCATCTCCTCGGGCCAAACCGCCGCTTGCACCTCGCCGATATGCGCCTTCCCAAGCAAGCACATGCAAATCCGCGACTGCCCAAGCCCGCCGCCAATCGTAAGCGGCAGCCTGTCCTGCAAGACTTCGCGGTGATAAGGCAGCTCTGCCCGCGCCTCGCAGCCGGATTTCTTCAGCTGCTCGCGCAATGCTGCACTGTCCACGCGTACGCCCATCGAGCTAACCTCAAACGCACAGTCAAGCAGCGGATAGTAAAAGAGCATGTCGCCGTTCATAGCCCAGTCGTCGTAGTCCGGCGCGCGGCTGCCGTGGCTTTCCTCGCCCCCGACCTTATCCCCTATCTGCATCAGAAAAACCGCGCCGTGTTCCCGGCAAACCGCCAGTTCCCGCGCGTCCGCGTCCATCCCCGGATACGCCCGTACAAGCTCCGCGGTAGTCAGAAAAGTCAGCTCCTCAGGCAGCTCCGCCGCCCATCCGTACTTCTTGCAGACCAACTCCTCAACATGCTTAAATACCTGAAAAATCAGCTTTGCGGCCTCTTTCAGAGTGTCCAGATTCCGCTCACTGCGCTCAATCACCCGCTCCCAGTCCCACTGGTCAACGTAAATGGAATGAAGATTATCAAGCACCTCGTCCCGCCGAATGGCGTTCATATCCGTATACAACCCCTCGCCCGCCGAAAAGCCGTACTGGCGCAGCGCAAGCCGCTTCCACTTAGCCAAGGAATGCACGACCTCCACATCCCTGCCTACGTCCGGCACCTCGAAGCACACCGCCCGCTCTGTGCCGCTAAGGTTATCGTTAAGCCCGCTTTCAGGGAAAACGAACATGGGGGCAGAGACCCGCGTTAGGTTAAGGGAGCGGGATAGGGTGGCCTCGAACAGGTCTTTTATGTATTTAATCGCTTCGTTAGTTTCACGGATTGAGAGCCGTGCGTTGTAGTTTTTTGGGATTTTCATGGTGTCCTCCTGTGTGGGTGTTCTCCGGGTTTTCCTATCCCGCGCATTTCCATGTGTGTCATATCTCTGACAACAGCCCCGCCGCCTTCATCTACCGCATGGATTGACTGCTCCTTTTGATTAAATAGCAGTTTACGCTTGTTTGGTATGAGGTCAAATTTACAAATACCGTTTTCATAGTCAAAATGCCAGTTGAAAAACTGCAAAGAATCTGTACCAAGCAAAAATTTGAACGGGGCGCTAAGACTGGTCAACACAGGCCAGTTGTAGCCCACCCATTCGCCTATGCAGATTTCTGGAAGTATTACTTCATAGCAGTCCTCAATCGGCAAGCCGGATGCAACGGTAGGTCGGGCTGACTTGCCAGACTTCACCCATGCTTCGTCAAAACCTAATTTCAGAAGTTGGTTGAAACTTATAGTTGTGCAATTTGCACCTGTGTCTACTTTATATCTGACGGTTTCCATTGTTGGCGAATTAGCAGACTTAATATCAATTCCCAAAAGAGCAAATCCGTCACGATTTAATTTAATTTCACCCATTAACTACCAAGTCCCCCAATATTAATCTATTGCTGATGTTTATTCCCTCAATTACGACACCAAGACTAACAGGCAAGTCTACTTGCAGGGAAAATAACTCGTCAAAATCATCACCTATATACAGCACAATGCCCAACGGGTCAAAAGTATCCCTATTATCCCTCTGCATCAATATATAGTTATCGGGATATTGTTCAGACGCTTGATTTATTGTCATTTTCGAGCTGTTTTCGATTTTTTTATGCATTCAATTTCCTCCCACGGCTTTTGTAGATAAGACTACACGAAAACAGCCATTTATGTCAATCACACCAATAAAAAACAACTATAACCATTCTTTATATTTCCCCCTCATCCCTGCCATGCTACAATACCCCCAAAACAAACTAGGAGGAACCCACATTGAACCCCCTCTACAACAAAACCTTCCCACGCTCAAACAACTACGACCCCGCATGGATTCTCAACAACTCAATGGGCCCGCACCCCCTTTGGCTCACAGAGTTCCTATCACAAGCCCTGCACCTAAAGCCCGGTATGCGCGTCCTAGACCTAGCCTGCGGCAAAGGCATCACAAGCGTCTTCCTCGCCCGCGAATTCGGAGTGCAAGTACACTCCGCAGATTTCGATGAATGGGACGGTTGGGACACCATCGCAACCGCATGGAAAAACGCCAAAGAATACGGGGTAGAAAACTCCGTCATCCCCATAAAAGCGGACGCCCGAAACCTGCCTTTCGCACCGGGCTTCTTCGATGCAATCGTCTGCATAAACTCCTGGTACTATTTCGGTCAGGACGAAGCGTACTTGGAGAATATCCTGAGATTCCTGCGCCCGGGCGGTCAGCTCGGCATGGTTATAAACGGATATCCAAACGAAACCCCAGAAACCCCTCCTGACTATCTCATAGAATTTTTAGGCAAAGATGAGCTATGGACATGGAAATCCCTGTCATGGTACAAGAATTTATGGGAAAAGGACGGGCTTGTCTCCATCGACACGGCAGACGCGCTCCCAAACGCCAAGGACTTGCTGCTGCGCTACGAAGCAGCCTCGCTTGCGCACGACCCTTCCTCGGAATCTGAGGCTGATATTTACGAGGCGGATAATGGGGAGTATATGGGCTTTGTTCGTTTGGTTGCGACAAAAAAACATCCCCCGGGCAACTAACCCCCCGAGGGACGATTATAAATAATCTTCCTAATACTAGCCTCCGACAGACAATAAACATCCATCAGCTCATAAACCGTCGTGCCGCTTCTGTAAGAATTAATAATATCCCGGTTGCGCAGGAGCAAGTTCGAGCGCGCACCGCTCTTTTGACCCCAGGCCGCCTTCGATTGTTCTTTTTTCGGAACATACAGCAAGTCCCCGCAGAGATACTGCTGAACTTCGCGCAACAAGCTAGGGGGCAGCACATCCCTCGCATTCACATACCTCAAATAAAGAAACCTCCCTCGATGAAATAACACATTCATGATTTCGGATTCTCATATAATCACCTCCAAGCTAGCATAAATTTTCTGCCGGCATTTGGGCAGAAAATTTATGTGGTTTTTGACGCAAGCGTCAAAAAAGCTTCCTACAAGCTAGCATAAATTTTCTGCCGGCATTTGGGCAGAAAATTTATGTGGTTTTTGACGCAAGCGTCAAAAAAGCTTCCTACATGCTAGCATAAATTTTCTGCCGGCATTTGGGCAGAAAATTTATGCGGTTTTTGACGCAAGCGTCAAAAAAGCTTCCTAATTATTATTTACCTATTTACCAAAAAACAGGGGATTGAAATTCAACCCCCTGCCTGTCCTTTTAGGGTTAGGACAAAAACCACCCTTTTGTACTCAAAATACGACCATCTCCTTTCAAGGGTATGGACTCACCGAGTTGCCTCGGCTGTGAATACATTGTAACGGATTTCACCCGCGGCTGCAATATAAAAAACAACTATAACCATTCTTTACAACGAAATATCGCACGCATCATTCAAAGCATCAAACGCCGCCTCATACAGCTTCAGCATCGCGTACTCCGCGGCAAGATACGCACCCGCAACCGGGTTCAGCGAAAGCTCCGTATACAAACCCGCAACCCGCTTTTCTTCATCAAAACTGACCTGCCCGCCGTTCAGCCGCTTAGCCTCAAACGACATCTGCACAGTCTTATAATCCCGTACCCGCCGCAAAACTTCCGCGTCCGCAAGCAGCGCCTCTTTACACTTCAAATAGTCAAGATACAACCCGCTCTCCGCAAACTCTGCCGAAAGCGACCTTGTCTTATCCAAAAGCTCTTGCATCTTACAACTCCATTATAATAGGCAAAATCATAGGATTCCGCTTCGTCTTCTGCCAGAGGAAATTTTTCAAGTCCTCTTTTATCGTATTACGAATATAATTCCATTCAGCCACATTCTTCTCGTTGCAGGCGTAAAGCGCGTTTGTCACTACCGCCTTCGCCTCCTCTATAAGCCCCTCCGACTCACGCACATACACAAACCCGCGCGAAATTATATCGGGACCCGAAAGAATCACTAGCTGACCGCCGTCCAAACAAATGCCCGCCACAACAACCATCAGCCCGTCCTGCGCCAAATGCTTGCGGTCACGCAGCACCGCGTTTCCAACATCGCCTACCCCAAGCCCATCCACAAGAATCTGACCGGAAGGCACCTTATCTATCATACGCGCAGAGTTCGCCGTCAGCTCCAAAACCTCACCGTTGCTCATGACAAACACATCGTCCTTCTTCATGCCCATCATAACCGCCAAGTCCTTGTGCTGCTTCAAATGACGGTACTCGCCGTGTACAGGCATCAGGAACCTCGGCTTGATTAGCGCATGCATCAACTTCAGCTCCTCCTGCTTCGCGTGACCCGAAACATGAACGTCCATCAGACCCTCATATATCACATCCGCACCGCGCCGCATCAGCTCGTTTATAACACGCGAAATCGTCTTCTCGTTACCCGGAATCGGGGAAGCACTCACGATAATCTTATCGCCCGGCTTTATTTCAATCTGACGGTGTTCGCTCGAAGCCATCCTCGAAAGCGCCGCCATAGGCTCGCCCTGGCTGCCCGTCGTGATGATTACAAGCTGCTCGTCCGTATATTTCTTCACATCGCTCGGCTCAATCAGCACATTCTTGGGTATCTTCAAATACCCAAGCTCGCCCGCCGTAGCCACAGCATTCACCATACTGCGCCCAAGTATTAACACCTTACGCTTATGCTTCACCGCCGAATCGATTATCTGCTGTATCCTATGGATGTTCGACGAAAACGTCGCCACCATAATCCGCTGCGTAGGCGACTGGTCGAATATCTTCTCCAATATCCCGCCCACATAGCGTTCGCTCATCGTATAGCCCGGACGCTCCACGCCCGTACTTTCGCACATAAACAAAAGCACACCCTCGGTACCAAGCTCCGCAAACCGCTGCAAATCAATAGCCTCGCCCTGTATCGGCGTATAGTCTATCTTAAAATCCCCGCTATGAATCACAGTACCAATAGGCGTCCTTACAACAATAGCCACCGAGTCCGCAATACTATGCGTAGTCCTCACAAACTCCACCATAAAATGCGTACCCAACTTAAAACTCTGCTGCGGCTCTATCCTATGAAGCTCCGCAACACCGCTCAAATTATGCTCTTTCAGCTTGTTATCTACCAAACCTAAGGTCAGCTTCGTCCCATAAATAGGGGTCTTGAACTCACGCAAAAAATAAGGCACCGACCCAATATGGTCTTCATGCCCATGCGTCAAAACAATACCGCGAACCTTGTTCTTGTTCTTTTGCAGATAAGAAAAATCAGGAATAACTAAATCTACACCAAGCATATCATCCTGCGGAAATGCAACACCACAATCGATTATCATAATGTCATTGCCATACTCCAAACAAGTAATATTCTTCCCAATTTCATCCAAGCCGCCAAGAGAAAACACTTTCAGCTTACTCTTTTTCGCAGCCAATACAACAACTCCTTCTTAAAGATTTAAGGGCGTGGGACCCTGTCCCCGAAAAGGTCCAGTGGACCTTTTCGCCTGCAAGGGGCTTTGCCCCTTGACCCATTCATTTTTTATTCGTATTCTATGTCTAAGGCTTCAAAGTCTTCTTTGAATAGTTTTAGTGCTGTTTTGAAGCTTTTGTGTTCTTCGTCTATTAGTTCGAAAATCATTTCATCCGAACCATCGCCTACGCACTTGAAAATCAGCACATCTTCTTCGTCTTCTTCTATTTCTTCGGCTAGTAGGTATAAATCTTCGCCGTCCTTTTTGTTTGCTAGTACCTGGAAATTGATTTCATTGCCATCTTCGTCGAACATGCTTATGCCGTTATCTTCATCCATCATTAGTTTCTCGCTTCCTCGTCCTTTTTTGCCAAATAATCCATGTAGCCTTGCAATATGAATACCGCTGCCATTTCGTCGATTTTTTCCCGGTTATCCAGCGTCCGCATTGCTCCTGCGGTCGATAGCCTTTCGTCCCATAGTACTACCTCGGCATTTGGGAACCTCGCCTCAAATTTCGCTTTGAATGCCCTTGTTTTTGCGCAGCGTTCGCCTTCGCTGCCGTTCATGTTCAGCGGCAGGCCCAGTACTATGGTTTCTGCGCCGTATTCGGCCATTAGCTCGCCCAAACGCCTTAGGCTCGGCTTTATTGCGCTTTCACGCTCGCGGCGGATTGTCTCTGCACCAAGCGCCATCACGCCCAGCGGGTCGCTTACCGCTACGCCTATCGTCTTATCGCCGTAGTCCAAGCCCAGCAGTCTATTCGTCGTCACTTAAATAAAACCAGACGATTTCTTCAAGCAGTTCGTCGCGCTCCAGTTTTGTGATTAGGCTGCGGGCATTTTTGTGGCTGGTGATGTATGTAGGGTCGCCCGACAGGATGTACCCGACAATCTGGTTGATTGGATTATAACCCTTCTCCTGCAAGGCAAAGTATACGCTCGATAAAATATCGTGAACCTCGTTCTTAGTAATCCGCTCCACGCTCCCTATTTTCTGCGTTTCAGACATGGTTTACCGACACTCCTCTCCATAAACTATACCGTTTTCCCCGCGCAAAAGTCTGACGTTTACGATACGGTTCTGCAAGTTTGATGCAGACGGCGCACGCACTGTCATGTACCCGCTTGTGTGTCCCTCCCACAAGTTGGGCTCAACTTCCGCCTCAAATAAAACAGGCAAGCTCATGTTCATGAATTGCTTATAAAATTCGCGCCCCAGTCTGTCCGCTGCTTCGCGCAGCCGACGGCTTCGGCGTTCTTTAGTCTCTTTGTCAATCTGCCCGGGAAAGCCCGCCGCAGCCGTGCCCTTTTTCGCCGAATACGTAAACACATGTATGCGGGAAAACCGCATTTCTTCGGCAAACGCACAGCTTTCATCGAAATCGTCTTCGCTTTCGCCGGGAAAGCCTGCTATCATGTCTGTCGTAAGCCCCATTTTTGGGAAAACCCCGCGCAAGCCTGCCGCTGCTGCGGCGTATTTGGCGGTTGTGTATCTGCGGTTCATGCGTTCAAGCGTACGGTCGCAGCCGCTTTGCAGCGACAGGTGAAAATGGTCGCACAGCTTCGGCAAATCCCGTATGCATTCTAGGAACGCGTCATCTATTATATTCGGTTCTAAGCTCCCAAGCCGCAGCCTTTCCAAGCCCGGTAAGCCGTGAACGCGCTTCATCAGCTCTATTAAATTATTCCCGTACGCGGCAATCTGTATACCGCTCAGCACAATTTCCTTGCTCCCTGCCCGCACAAGCGCTTCCGCTTCCGCAAGCACATCCACAGCCGCACGGCTAACCACCCCGCCGCGTGCGTACGGCACTATGCAATACGCGCAAAACCTGTCGCAGCCGTCCTGAATTTTCAAATATGCGCGGGTTCGCTTGGGTGCCGGCGCTTCTTTGCCTGTTCCTTTGGTTTCGAAGCCCAGTTTTGCTGTTATCAGCTCTACTAGCCGCGTCCGTTCCGATGTTCCTATTACCATTGCTATATTTTCAAGGGCGTCCGGCTCTACCTGCGCATAGCAGCCGTATGCCACAATCAGCGCGTTTGGGTTCTCCCGGCGCACCCGTTTGATTAGCTGTCTTGATTTCTTGTCGCTTACGTTTGTTACGGTGCATGTATTTATAATGAAGACATCCGGCTCGTTCCCGCTTACGGTAAAACCCGCGTCCGAAAATTCCCGCAGAATCGCCTCGCTGTCGTACTGGTTAACCTTGCAGCCCAGGGTGTGTACGGTAATCTTAGGACTCATAAAGCAGCGACCTGATATGCTCCTCCGCAACTTCGCGCTCCGGGGTGTAGCCTTGCTGTGTCGCGAACACGCCTATCGCTCCGGGAACGCAGCCTGCGTCTTTCAGCGTTTGCTCGGCGTATCTGCTGTACTTGATATCCGAAGCGCTTGCCGTTAGCAATAGATTCACCTTCTTGCCCCTTATCTGTTCGCTTTCAATCAACGTGCGAATCGGCGCCGCCACATACCCACCCCATACGGGGCAGCAGACATATATTTCTTCTTCAAACGCGTCCGCCGCAGGGAAATTCAAAATCGGCGAAGGCACGCCCCTGATGGTCAGCCAAAGCGCACGCGCCATGAAGCCAAGCCCCATCTTCTGTCCGATTTCCGCTTCCAGCATATATACAGGCTGCCCCACGATTTCGCTAAGCACTTCTGCGTAAACCTTTGTCTTTTCTGTAACGGAATAGCAAAAAATCATGTTTACAGCCCCTTCTTTTTCCTGATTCTAACATAGATGGCGCGAGAATGCAAAGGGATGTGGTATAATGGGGTTATGGATAATTTCGATACGATAGAAAACGCCAACAAATACCTAAGGCTAAACGGCATCCGTGTACACGAAGGGAAACAAGGTAAACACCTTATCGGCCATAAGAATTACACAGCGGGCAAGAGTGTATTAACCGAGGATGCAGACAAGTTGTTTGAGTTGTACAGATATACGGGCAATGCGGTTTCAACTTCGAAGGGACGCTGGGCAGGAAAGCAACTATTTGTCCATGAGACAGAGATTGGTACATGGTACTCAGAAGACGGATTGCAGTGCGCAAATACAACGCAAGGGATTATACATTACTCTAAGACAGGAATTCACATTGTACCGGCAAGACCGGTAGACTATGAAGGATAAGGTGATTTGTATGAAACATTACGAGAGACTTGGGCTAAGCCGTATTGGTAACACCGAGGTCGCTTTATGTCTTTTCGGAGAGCCTCACGTTAAGGGAAAACTGGAAGTTTGCTTAACAAACGAGGACTACGAAGACGACGGCGAAGAACCTTGTTTGGCACTTAGCATTGAGGGAGAGCTAATTGAATATGAACTAAAAGATATTGACTTCATCGTTAGATTATCAGATGTATACGTTAATCAAGCCGTGTGAGAAAATACAATTATGCCACTAATCCTACCAACCCCCGCCTCCTTCCAAATGGAGGAAAAAAAATCAAAATTCATAGGCCACTGCGCGCCCGTCCGCTCAAAGGACGAAGCCCTTGCCTTCATATCGGAAATCCGCGCGGAACACAAAACCGCTAACCACAACGTCTTCGCCTATTCCGTAACCGAAGGCAACATCATCCGCTTCAACGACGACGGCGAGCCCGGCGGCACAGCCGGTATGCCCGTCTTAAACGTCTACCAGAAAGCGGGGATAATCGACTTCGTCTGCGTTGTGACCCGCTACTTCGGCGGGACGCTACTTGGCGCGGGCGGCTTGGTGCGCGCTTACACCAAAGCCGCAAAAGGCGCAATGGAAGCCGCCGGCCCGGAAGAACTTGTCATCATCACGACCCACACAGTCACCTGCACATACGCACGGCTTGACCAAGTCAAATATAATCTGAACAAGTGGGGAATAGAAGTCGTCGAGTGGGTCTACACCGACCAAGCCTCCGCAACAGTACGCGTACGCGAGGCGCAAGCCGAAGAATTTTTCACAGGGCTTGCAAACTTGGCCGTAGTTTGTTAAAATACCTCCTGTTTATGAAAGAGGGTGAAATCATGGCAAAATGTGAAGTATGCAATAAAGGAATCCAAACAGGTCATAGAATCAGCATTACGCGTAGTCAGGTGTCCCGCCGCGCAAACCGTATGTGGCATCCGAACGTAAAGAAGGTTCAAATCAGGGAAGCCAACGGAACTGTCCGCAGGGCGAAGGTATGCACCCGCTGCTTGCGTTCAAACAAAGTTACCAGAGCTATATAACAAAGGGGCTGTCCGCGACAGCCCCTTTGCTCTACCTCTACTCCGACCCGTCATGAAAGTGCAGGCTGCTGCGCCTTTGCACCTTCTTCATCAGAATTTCGTCTTCAAACTTGATTTCCGGTTCGCCTTCCGTCGGCTTTTTGTATCTGTAGTCCTCGTTAACAATCCGCTTGTTCCGCATCCAAGTCACCAAGTCGTGCGACCCTGTTTCGCCTTCATCGTGAATGACCTGTAAGTCGCCCCGCTCCACAAACTTCATTATCGTGGTAAACGGAACGCCTGTATGTTCGTGAACCTCCAGTGCGGTTATTCCGGGGTAGTTGCTTACCAGCTCGCGCACATGAAGGTATTGCAGCTCCTCCTCCTTGCGGCACTCGGGGCATATCTCCGGAAGCGGCCCTTCGTACTCATATAGTTTCTTGCAGTTTTTACACCGTATTGTCCGCATCAGCGAGCCCCCTTCCCACTCAACTATATAATAAGGGGCACTCGCGTGTCAATTCAATATAAGAAGGATGTGAGTTTTGTGAAACTAATCGAATTCTTCAAAAAATTCTGGCAGCCGATTTTGGGGATGCTTGGTGTGTACATTTTGTTCGGCGCTTACATGAACGATTTTTACCTGCGGCCGCACCGCGCGCCTGTCGCTATCGCTTGGACAGCCGCATACGAATCACCCGAGAAGTTCGCGGTGCTTAAAGAGGCGTTCTATCCCCTGCCTGTCACGGTCGAGCCGTTCGTTTTCGGCGGCGATGTTCCGCTTGATGTGGAACGTCTCGCTTATTTCGCTACCTTGGTACATTCTTGGAGTTTAGATATTGTCATAGGCGATTTTGTGCATAACGAGGAGACGGGCGCCGCGGGGATTCGCATGACTTCTTATGAAATGCTTATGGATTTGCGCCCTGTTTTCGCAGCTGCGGATGTTACGCTTTCCGGCGCGGAAATTCGCGGCGGGATGGCTGTTTCCTTGGAAGGGAATCGTTTCTTGTCCGATTTGGGCTTCGACACGGACGGGCTTTATCTTGGCGTGTTCGACAATAACCGGCGCGAAGCTCGTATTCATCAGCTTCTGCGGGTATTGTGGGACGCGGCGTGAGAAGTCAGTTGGTTAGTGCGGCTAACCAACTGATGCTGTTTCTGCTTGCATTTAATCTTTTGCTTGCGTTTTTGTTCAGCAATGTGAATGTTCCGTTTATAGATTTTTTTGATACGCCTTGGTTTTTGGTGGTAGCGCAGGTGCTTGGCTTGCTGCTGCCTTTTTTGCTGTTTAGTTCTGTCGGCGAGCGGGTTACGATTGAGCGGGAGCGGCTGGATTTTGCTAATGTTGTTTTGATTGTTGCGATTAGTTTGCTTTTGCAGCCGTTTATGATGTTTGTCTCGGGCTTGGCTTCCTTGGTTATGCCGAACCCTGTTGAGGGGCTGATTGCTGATTTGCTTGCCCTGCCCGTCCCTGCGGCGCTTGTGATTATCGCGCTCACGCCCGCTGTCTGCGAGGAATTGGTTTTCCGCGGGTTCATTCAGTCTCGGTACGCGGGGCAGCCGCTGCTTGTTACGGCTTTGGTGAACGGGCTGTTTTTTGCTATGATTCATTTTAGTCTGCATCAGTTTGCTTACGCATTTTTGATGGGCATTGTTTTCGTTTACATGGTTCATTTTACGCGTTCGATTTATTCTGCCATGCTTTCGCATTTTGTTATCAACGCTTCGCAGTTTCTGCTTGCGCGGGCTGCTTCTGGTGTGGAAACGGACGAAAGTGTCGAGCTTATAGAAGCGCTTTTTGCGATTGGGCGCTTGGCCTTGTTTGTGCTGCCGCTGCTTTTGGCTTTGGGGTACTGTTTTGTTAAACGGAACTACCGCGGGAAGGAAATCTTCGGCAAACACCCTCTTGACTTGGCTTTCGCGGCGGTCGTTATTCTTTATCTTGGGCTTGTGGTATTTATATTGTAATTTGACAATAATACAGTTAGGTTATAAAATAGACAAAGACGGAAGAATTGTCGAAAAAAGGGATTTTAGAAAAGGAGAGATTAAGACAATGTTTAGACGAAAATTACTCACGCTGCTCGTTAGCTTGGTTCTGTTGGCTTCTGCATTCCCGCTGTCGGTTTCGGCTAATACGGGGGCCGCATTTACATTCGCTACTGTGGACAGAACCAGTGTAAACGCCGGTCAGCAGATTACATTCACGCTGCGGGCTACCGGTGCGAACTATGTTTTTGCAAACGCCGGCGGGAACTTTGTACCGGCAGTCAGACAAGGCGACAACTGGGTGATTGTACTGACACCCACGCAAAGTATGTCAGTCGTTGTACACGCAAACACAATTAACGCGCAAGAAGGCGCAGCTACACTGACCATTCCTGTAACCGTACAAGCACCCGCGGCACAGCAGCCCGTAACACCGCAGCAGCCGCAACAGCAGCAAGGACGCCACCGCATCGACAGCGTAACAGAAATCGAAGCAACACAGCAAAACTCCGTTACGCTCCGCATCACCACCGACTCGGCATCACAAGTCGTATGGATAAGCCCTGCACCAGGCCGCTACATGCAAGCCACCCGCAGAGATACATCCGGCGACCAGACAACTTGGGAAATCACCTACAGGCCTCAGCAGTTTGCACCGCATCAGATTCAGGTAAGTGCGAACCATGCTTATCTGCTTGACGGTAACGAGGCCACGCAGACGGTTTCTATTAACTTGGCAGCTCCGTTTGTGCAGCCTTTACAGCCGATGATTAGCCGGGTTACGGCAAGTCCAAGTACGGTAGACAGGCATGAGCGCACGACTATTACTGTGCGGACAAATCCTGATGTTGAGTTTGTTTGGGCTACGATAAATGGACGCCGTGAGTCCGCAAGACGCGGTACCACTTCCGCAACCGCACGCACATGGACATTCGAAAATGTACGTCCGGACCAAAGCCAGACGATTCGTGTTTATGCGAATACGACGGATAATACAGCCGGTGCGGCTACTGACAGCGTTAGGATTAATGTCAGAGAAGATGAAAACCCAAGGATTGTCACCACACCGCACGCTGACCGTACGGTTCTCAGCTTACAAGGATGGCACGGTTGGAATGAGGCTACTTTCATTGAAGTACGCACAAACGCGGCGGCAAGCCATGTCTGGGCGATTACTGACCGCGGTGAAATTACCGCGCACCGCCACACTACTGCCAGCAATAACGAGCAGATTTGGCGCATAAATGTCAGCCGTCACGATTTTACCCATACAGGACACCGTTCAGTAACGATTCGCGCAAACACTACCAGAACAGTAAGTGGTTCTGATTCCCGCACGATTAACTTCGAAATCGTTAATTAATCTGAATCAAACTAAACAAAGCAAAAAGCAGGGTGTCCGCAGATACCCTGCTTTTTTAAGGAGAACCCCAAATGAAAGCCGACCACCCCAAAAACCCGCGCGTCCAATTCGCAAAATATGCCGCTATCAATCTGGCCTTCTTCATCACCCTAACCTTCGGCGGTTACGTGACCGTCTTCTTGCAATCCATAGGCTTCAACGCCCAGCAAGTTGGGCTTATTTCCGCGCTTAACTCCGGTGCGGCGATTTTCGCCTCTCCGTTTTTCGGCTTCCTGAGCGACAAGCTGCGGTCTTTGAAAAAGGTTCTTACTATTGCGCTTGTGGTTGGCTCGGCGTTTTTTATCGTGATTCCGTTTGCGAGCGGGTTTTATATGGCGGGGTTCTCGGTTTTATTTATTTTGATACCGATTGCGACCTTCTTTCGGATGCCTGTCATGCCGCTTCTTGATAACTGGATGCTGCTCAACTCGCGGGATGAGAAGCTTAACTACGGTGCGCTGCGGGCGTTTGGGTCGCTTAGCTTTGCCGTTGGGGCGCTGGCGCTTGGGTACATAGTTCCTATGGTTGGTGTGGATTCGATTTTCTTTGCGAGTGCGGTTGTCACCGTGCCTGCGATTCTCATGATTACCTTTATCCGCGGAAGCGCGGACAACGGGGCGGGGCAGAAGAAGCTTAGCTTCAAGGAAATGCAAATCGGGCAGCTGTTCAAGAATTATTACCTTGTGACGTATATCATTTTCTCGATTTTCCAGCGGATTCCGTTTCAGGGTTCGATGATATTTCTGCCGTTCTTGATAGACGATATCGGCGGGAATGTCGCGCAGATGGGCATAATCATGGGCTTGCGCGCGCTTGCCGAGATTCCGACCATGATGCTCTTAAAACCGCTGCGGCAAAAGTACCCGCTGTACATACTAATCATAGCCGCGACCACGCTGTTTATCGCCGAGAGCTTTCTGCACAGCGTAGCCACCAGTTTTAATACGCTGATTGTTATTTCGTTGGTTCACGGGGTTGGGAACGGGATTATTCTGACTGCCGGTTCAAGCTATGTTTTCTCGCTTGCGCCGGAGCATTTGAAAGCCACCACGCAGACGGTGCTGTCTTCGATGGCGGCTGTTGCCGGGATAATCGGCGGGCTACTTGGCGGACTGCTGATTGCTTTGTTCAGCATACAGCAATTTTATTTGTTCATCGGAATTATGTTGGCTGTGGCACTGGTGCTGTTTGTTGCCAGCTTCTTTGTCGGCGAGAAGCTCCTTGGTCTGAAACGTCCGGGCTTGAGTCTGAATTAGACATCATCGCCATAATGTACATGGCGGGCGAGTTCTGCATTAGGAACGCTCTGTCCTCTGCCGAGACATTGCCGCCTGCGGACAGGCGTGCCGCGATTTCCATTATCTTGCGCCACCGCTCCGCTTCTTCCGCGTGCATTTCTGCCCATTGTCTGAAGACTTCGGCGTTCTGGCGGGCTACTTCGCGTAGCATTTCCAGTGTCGCCCGGCGGAATTCTTCGTCGGTTTGCGGGACAAAGCTTAGCAGCGGATGCGCGTCCTCGCCGGAGCCTGCAAGCTGAGCCGAACCGCCTATGACTTCCGCGCCCACTGCGAAGTACATGTGGTTCCAGCTTTCATGGAAGGCCAGCTCTCCCCTTGTCATTTGCGTATCGCTTAGGCATTGCCCTGTTATTGTTCTGAAACTTGTGAAGAAGTTCTGCAAAAATGTGTCGGCCAAGGCCCTCGCTTCTGTGCGGACTTGTTCCAGTTCGTCCGCGTCTTCCGTTCCGCGGTGTATGGCCATGACCGTGTCGTCGAACAGCGTGTGAACCTTCTCGCGGAAAACGTCCCATAGTAATGAGATTTGATTGCCGTTTCGGCTTGCGATTTCTCCGAAGGTTATTGCGGTATTAAACAGCAGGGCGTTCAGTATTTGAATCGGTGTACCTGATGCGTCCGGGTTGCCGTTGCCCGGGCCGCTTACCATGCCTTGCGCCAGTTGTTTGGCGTAGCCCAGTCTTTGGTTTGTTGCGCTGCTGATGTTTAGTGTGTCGGTTTGTGTTTGTTTTTTTGTTTGCTTGGCGCCTGGTGTGGTTGGAGTATAGTGTGCGGTGTTGGCTTTGGTGAGTCTGTCTATCATTTTTTCTTAGCCCCTCTCTAAGGAGCATATCGGCAGGATTATTTTAGAGTATTAGTTTTCGCAGCCTCAACCACATGTTTCACCAACACAGAACTGGTGACAGTCCCCACCCCGCCCGGCACAGGAGTAATCCCCCCGACTATCGCCTCGGCCTCGGCAAAATCCACATCACCGCAAAGCTTGCCGTTCTCATCCACATTTATGCCGACGTCAATAATAATCTGGCCTGCGCGGAACGAGTCTTTGCCTACCAGCCCGGCGCGCCCTACGGCAACGATAAGGATATCAGCCTCGCGGCAAATGGACGGTGCGTCCGCCGTGTTGCGGTGGCAGACGGTAACGGTCGCGTCGCGCCTGTCCAGCATCATCGCGACCGGCTTGCCTACCACCAGGCTGCGCCCTATCACCACAGCGCGCTTGCCAAGCGGGTCGATTTTGAAATGGTCTAGGATTTCCATGCAGGCGTGGGCTGTACACGGCGGAAAGCCTGTGGTTATGCCTGTGAATACGCCTGTCAGGGAGTCGTCTGTTATGCCGTCGATGTCCTTCTTGGGAGAAAGGCGGTTGCGGATTACGTTGTCGTCCAAATGCTCGGGCAAGGGGCGCAAAATCAGGCAGCCGTGGATTTTTTCGTCCGCGTTGATTTCATCGATTACCGCAAGCAGCTCATCTTGAGTCACTTGCTGCTTCTGCGTGAATTTCTTTACCGCAACGCCAACGGACTCGCTGCGCCTTGCTGCCGCGCGTTCGTATGAGATTTCGTCGGGGCGCTCGCCTACGCGGATTATCGCTAGGGTGGGCTCTACGCCTTCTTTTTTCAGCGCCTCTACGTCTGATTTCAGCCGCTCGTTCAGGGCTGCGACTACTTGCTTGCCGTCTAGTATATTCGCCATTTTTTCTCCTCCTATTTGAACTGCGACAGGACATTTTTGTAGATTTGGTCGGCTTTTGCTTCGTACTTCGTCAGCATTTGCGCGGCTTTTTCGTTTACTGATTCGGCATGGGCGCGGTCGGTCATGGATTTTGTGTTGATGAAGACGTTTAGGCTTGCCGATTGCAGCGCGGCCTTGCAGCAGACAACCCCGCAGCCTACGTCGCTGATTGCGATTTTTGTGCCTTTTTCCGCGAACGCTTCGTGCAGGTCTATTGCTTCGCAGCATTTTTCCATGATTTCCAGCGGAACGGAGGCGGCAAGTTTCAGTGCGGACTCCATTACGCGGGCTTTTTCGGCTTTTTGCTCGTCGGTTTCCTTTGGCAGGCCGTAGGCTTTTGCGAGCGGCCCGAAGACCTCTGCGTCGCGGGCTATTAGGGTTAGCAGGGCGTCTTGCAGGGTGTCGGCTTTTGCTTTTAGGGCGGTTATGTCGTCTTGTACGCTTGCGTAGCGTTTTTTTCCGAGTGTTAGGCTGCCCACCATGTTGCCTAGGGCTGTGCCGATTGCTCCTACGTATGCAGCCGCGCCGCCGCCGCCGGGGGTTGGGGATTTTGAGGCTAGGGTGGTGATGAATTCGGAACAGGTTGTTTGCATTTGCAAGTCCTCCGTTAGTTTAGCAATTTTATATCGGCCATATCAAAACAACCCCGATATTCTTCCGCTGCCGTCTACATCAATCTTCTCCGCGCTTGGGACTTTCGGCAGGCCCGGCATGGTCATTATGTCGCCTGTTAAGGCTACTATGAAGCCTGCGCCTGCTGATACCTTCAAGTTTCTTACGGTGATGCGGAAGCCGCGCGGGGCGCCTAATAACTTTGCGTTGTCGGAGAAGCTGTATTGTGTTTTTGCCATGCAGATGGGGAGGTTATCGAAGCCCAGGGCTTTTAGCTGGCGGGCTTGGCGCTTTGCTTCCGGGGTTAGGTCGGCTCCTTCGGCATGGTATATTTTTTTGGCGATTGAGTCAAGCTTTGCCGCTATGCTTTGGTCTGCGGCGTAGGACTGGGTGAACAGGTTCTGCTGCCCGCACAGGCGCACTACTTCTTCTGCCAAGGCGCGGCCGCCTTCGCCGCCTTTGCTCCATACTTCGGAGAGCGCTACGTTTACGCCCAGGGCTTTGCATTTTGATTCGATTAGTTTCAGCTCATCCTCTGTGTCTGTTGGAAAGCGGTTGATTGCTACTACTGCCGGAAGTCCGAACACGTTTGTTATGTTTTCTACGTGTTGCAGGAGGTTTGGCAGTCCTTTTTCCAGTGCTGTCAGGTCTTCGCCGCCGCCGTGGTGCTTTAGGGCGCGGACTGTTGCGACTATTACTACCGCGGATGGTTTTAGGCCTGCCATGCGGCATTTTATGTTCAGGAATTTCTCTGCGCCGAGGTCTGCGCCGAAGCCTGCTTCTGTTACGGCGTAGTCGCCTGTTTTCAGCGCCATTTTTGTTGCGATTATTGAGTTGCAGCCGTGGGCTATGTTTGCGAATGGGCCGCCGTGGATGAAGGTTGGTGTGCCTTCTAGGGTTTGGACTAGGTTTGGCTTTAGGGCGTCTTTTAGGAGGGCTGCCATTGCTCCTTCGGCTTTTAGCATTCCTGCGGTTATTGGCCTTACGGAACCGGCACTGCCGGCGTCGCGGGTGTAGCCTACTATCATTCTTGCAAGGCGGGATTTTAGGTCGTCTATGCTGCTTGACAGGCATAGTACTGCCATTACTTCTGACGCTACTGTTATGTCGTAACCGTCCTCGCGCGGGACGCCGTTTATTCTGCCGCCTAGGCCGTTTGTTATGAAGCGGAGCTGGCGGTCGTTCATGTCCACGCAGCGGCGCCATGTGATGCGGCGGTTGTCTATGTCCAGTTCGTTGCCTTGGAAGATATGGTTGTCGAGCATTGCTGCTAGGAGATTGTTGGCTGCGCCTATTGCGTGGAAGTCGCCTGTGAAGTGCAGGTTTATGTCTTCCATCGGGACTACTTGCGCGTAGCCGCCTCCTGCCGCGCCGCCTTTTACGCCGAAGACTGGGCCGAGCGATGGCTCGCGCAGGGCTATCACGGCGTTTTTGCCGATTTTCCGCAGGCCGTCGGCTAGTCCCACTGTTGTTGTTGTTTTGCCTTCGCCTGCCGGGGTTGGGCTTATTGCTGTTACTAGGATTAGCTTGCCGTTTGGTTTTTCGGCTTGGCCGTTTTCGTCACGCAGGAATTGGTAGTCGATTTTGGCTTTGTAGTTGCCGTATTGCTCCAGGTATTGGTCGGCTATGCCCGCGGTTTCGGCTATTTCGCGGATGTTTTTCATTGGGGTTGATTGTGCGATTTCTATGTCTGTTTTTTGGCTCATTTTTGGGCTATCCTTTCTGATATGATTTTTGCGCAGGTGTCTATGAAGGAGTCTATGTCGGCCTGCGTTATATATTTGATAGGGTTGTATTCGCGGGTTTTGTTTTCGTCGAACCAGTTTAGGGTTCGGTCGTTCCATTTTTTTATTTCTGTTGCGGTTAGAAGGTTTGCGAAGTCCGGGGCTATTGCGGTTGAAAGGAGCTGCCAGACTTTGGGCTGCCATGGGCTGCTTGCGTATAGGGCTAGGTCGGCTAGGTCGGTGTCGTTGTAGTAGGCTTCGCTTTTCCCTTGGATTGGGGATGGGTCGGCGGCATATTTTACTCCGAAGTCGTAGTAGAGGCTTCGTGTCCATAGCATGTCGGTTAGGATGTGGATGGCATAGCCCCATGCGAAGTCGGTTTTATGGGTTTGGATGAAGGTTAGCATGGTGTTTGTGAAGCCGGCTTCGTCTACGTCTGACCATTTGCCTGTTGGGTTTAGGTGGGTGGCTATTTTTGCGGGGCGGTCGGCGTTTTCGCGCATGTGGATTGCGTCTGGGGATATTGTGCCTAGGTAGTAGTCGGCTGGGTTGGTTATTGGTAGGGTGGGGAGTAGCTTTTGGGCTACGTTTAGGTGTACCATTGGTAGGGGCATTTTTTTAGTCCTCCTTAGTCTCTAATACTCATCAGGCAAAGCCGCAAGCTCCGCCAAACTATACACAGGCCCGTCCACGCAAATATACTCATGCCCTATATTACACTTCCCGCACTTCCCTATCCCGCAGGTCATGCGCATCTCAAGCGTAGTCAAAATCCGCTCGGGCAAAACTCCCATCTCTTGCAGACGGTTCGCTACGGCTTTTATCATTACGGGCGGGCCGCATAGTACTGCTGTTACAGCCTGCCTGTCGAACGGGATTTTGTCAAGCAGCTCGTGCGGGTAGCCTGTCATGCCGTTCCAGCCCTGTTCCTCGCGGTCTATGGTTTGCGTTATTGCGGTATTTTTCCGGCTTGCCCATTTCCCGTACTCATACTTGTACAGAAAATCCTTCTCTCCTCTTGCCGCTATCAGCATGTTTACCTTGCCGTACTCATATCCGAGCAGCGGGCGCAGGGGTGCCAGACCCAGGCCGCCTGCTACTATCAGTATTTCGCGGCCTTGGATTTCGTTTATCGGAAAAGGCTTGCCGAACGGGCCGCGCACCCATACATAGTCCCCTGCTCCCAGCGCGTGGACGGCGTCTGTCAGTACGCCTGTCCGCTTGATTGTCAGCTCTATGAAGCCTTTTTCCCGCGGGCTTGATGCGAAGCCGAACGGCGCCTCGCCTACGCCGGGGACGGACAGCTCTACGAACTGCCCTGCCTCGAAGTCCATTTCCAGAGCTATGCGGTAGGTTTTTATGTCAAGGTCGCTGAAAGTTTCTTGGGTTACGGACTCGATTTGCGCTTTCACGGGCAGATATGGGTTTGCTTTCACGAAAAATTCACCACCTTCAGGATATCTATGCCTACGGGGCAGGCGCGGCTGCATTCTCCGCAGCCGCTGCACCCTACCCTTCCGATATTCCGCGGAAGGTAGACGAACTTATGCAGAACCCGCTGGCGGAAGCGTTCGGCTTTTGTGCCGCGCGGGTTGTGGCCCGAGGCGTGCAGGGTGAATTTTGCGAACATGCAGCTGTCCCATACGCGGAAGCGGCTTTTGCCTGATTCCCTGAAATCGAAGCAGTGGCAAGTTGGGCATACAAAGGTGCATTGCCCGCAGGCCAGGCACGTTTCGGTTATGCGTTCCCAGTCGGTGGCTTCGAAGTTTTTTAAGGTGCGGGCGGGCGGTACGTTTGGGGGGTCGCCGTCTATTGGGATTATTGTACAATTCTTGCAGCGGGCGGCGAAGTACGGGTCGGCGAACTTGCCTTCTAAGAAGACTCTTTTCAGGACATCTAGCGCGTCTAGCTCGCTTGGCGTTACTTCTATTTCGGTTGCGTCTTCCGCGTATTCGGCTGCTGCTTCATCTTCGCGGAATGTAAGGATTTTTTCGTTCTGCGGGAAGAAGTGTTCCTTCATAGCTCACCTCCGTAGATGTAGGCCAGTTTTACGCCGTAGCTGCACGCCGCTTCGCAGGCGCCGCATGTTACGCAGCGGCCGGCAAGGTGCATTGCGCGGGTCAAGTGGTAGGTTATTTTTGCGGCTTTGTCTATGTCGGGCGGGTGCCAGTTTGGGCTGCCGCGCTCCATGAAGCAGACTTTGCAATAGCAGCCGAAACAGGCACCGCGGCAGGCGTAGCACAGTTTGCACTTTTCGATTTCCGCTTCGAATGTGCCCGCCTCCGGGATAAATTCCTCGGCGGGGATTTCGATTATACGGACGTTTTCCGCGTTTATTTGGCGTTCTTCGATTAGGCGTTCTATTGCGCGGACGTCGGATGGTTTTGCGTGTACCGTTATTTTGTCCTCCCGTCCCGGCAGATATGCCGCAAGGCTTAGGCGCCCTGCTTCGCCGAGTTTATCGACTTCCCCTGCCCTTGCGAAATACGGCACTCCGTCCTTGTAGCCCAAAACTATTTCATAGTCCATCGCTAATCTCCTTAACCGTTTCCGCAAACTTCGCGCCCTCTGCTGCCGAAATCCATGTGAAGCGCACCCTGTCCGGCTCGAAGCCCGCCAGTTTAAGCAGCCGCTCCATCGCGGAAAACCGCTGCTTCGCGAAGATGTTGCCGCTGATGTAGTGGCAGTCACCCGGGTGGCAGCCCGATACAAGTACACGCTCCGCGCCTTCCGTCAGCGCTTTGATGATATAGCCGGGGTTCATGCGCCCGGAGCATGGCACGCGGATTACGCGGATGTTCGGCGGGTACTGCAAGCGGCCTGTGCCTGCCATGTCCGCGCCCGCGTAGCTGCACCAGTTGCATAGGAAGGCTACTATGCGCGGCGCGTCCCCGCTTCGCAGCAGGTACTCTATTTCCGCTATGATTTGGCGGTCGGAGAAGCCGCCTATGTCTATTGCGCCGGGGCGGCATGTGGCTGCGCAGGTGCCGCAGCCTTTGCAGAGTACGTCGTTTATTTTTGCTGTTTCTTCTATCTCGATGGCTTTGTACGGGCAGACCTTTTCGCATTCTCCGCAGGCTGCGCAATAGTCGCGGCGTACGGCTGCTATTTCGCCCTCGGTTTCCAGTTCGCTTTTCGCGATTACTGTTGCGGCGCGCCCGGCTGCCGCCCGGGCTTGCATTATGCTCTCCGGCATGTTTTTCGGCGCGTGTGCCAGGCCGCAGACGTAGATTCCTTCTGTGGCGAAGTCCACCGGGCGCAGCTTTGCGTGGGCTTCCATGAAGAAGCCGTCCGCGGTCAGCGGGACTTTTAGCATTTGCGCAAGCGGTAGATTTTCGGCGGGTTTTATTTCGCTTGCGCGGACTATTAGGTCGGCACTTTTTGGGATTTCCGGTTCATTTTCGAAGCGGATAAAAGTCACGCCTGCGCGGCGTGCTTCGCGGTATTTCAACTCGCTCATGCCATAGCTTCGGATTTCGCGGTGCAGGATGGTTACGGCTATGCCGCGTTCCCGCAGAAGCAGCGCGTTTTTTATTGCCTGATTACAGCATACGCGGCTGCAATACCCGCGCTCGCCCGTGCATTGCACCATTGCTACGTGCTTTATGCCGTTTAGGGGATGGTTTTCCAGCTGCATCTGTGAGATTTCCCGCTCTCTCGGCAAAATTTCCGTTGCGCCTGTCGCTACTATGATAACGCCGTGCTTGATGGTTACGCCTTGGCTAGTTGTTGTCGTGAAATTACCGACATAGCCGTCTATGCTTTCGATTTCCGCGTTTAGGTGTACGTTTGGCACTTTTGCGATTAGCCGCTCTATGTACGGCTGCACGGGGCGGCCTTGTGCGGAGGTTGCAAGCCGCAGAGCGTTTCCGCCTAGTTTATCGCTTTTTTCCACCAAATGCACCTCATGGCCAAGCCCGGCAAGCTCGGCTGCCGCCGTCAGACCCGCCGCGCCGCCGCCGATTACTAGCGCGGCCTTCGTCACGCCGATTTTCTTGCGGCCAAGCTGCCTTGCGAATGTCACCTTGCCCACCGCCATTCGCACAAGCTCCTTTGCCTTAAAAGTCGCCGCCGCCTTGTCCTCCATATGCACCCATGTACACTGGTCGCGGATGTTCGCCATGGCAAGCAGATACGGATTCAGCCCCGCCGCGGAAAGCGCGCTGCGGAACAATCCCTCATGCGTACGCGGGGTACACGCTGCTACCACAATGCGGTTCAAGCCCATTTCGTGAATGCGCTCGGCGATTATCTGCTGCGCGTCCATTGCGCAGGCGTAGACCGACTGTTCGACATGCGCCACAAACGGCAGGCCTTCCGCGTATTCCGCAATCTCCGAAATGTCCGCAAATCCCGCGATATTCAGCCCGCAATGGCATACGAAGACGCCTATCCTGACCGGCTCCTTCGAAACATCCCTCACCTTCGGCAAAATCGGAGCCGAAAAAACATCCGCAACCTCACGCAAGCCCGCGAACCGCGCTGCCGCAACCGCCGCGGCGCTCGCTTCCGTCACCGTCTCGGGAATATCCTTGGGCGCGGAAGCCGCACCGCAGGTAAAAATCCCGTCCCTTGCCGTCTTCCCGCCGCCGAACTCGTGCGACCACACGAAGCCGTAGCGGTCAAGCTTGACCCCAAGCTTAGGCAAAGGCTTCGCGCGAAGCCCCACGGACAGCACAACAAGGTCGTACTCGCCGCTTCCTTCCGCCGCCTGCACGTTCAACCGGTCGCTCACACCGACCGGTTGAACCCCCGCTGCCCTGCTTCGGATAAATCCAATCCCGTACCGCTCACACGCGGATTCCACATATGCGCCGAATCCCTTGCCCTGCGCCCGCATGTCCATGTAGAAGATGTCGATTTCTACCGAAGGGTCGTGTTCCTTCGTGATGATAGCGCCTTTTACCGCCTGCATACAGCATATTGACGAGCAGTAATCGGCGCCGCAGCGGTGGTCGCGCGAGCCCACGCATTGCAGAAACGCTATGCGCCGCGGCTTTGCCCCGTCTGACGGGCGCTTAATATGCCCGCCGAACGGCCCGCTTGCGCACATCATGCGCTCGTATTCGAGGCTTGTTACGACATTGGGGTATTGTCCGTAGCCGTATTCCGCGGGAATGTCCCGCACGGCATCGTAGCCTGTTGCCAATATGACCGCGCTTACGGGCAGCTCTACCGTCTGTTCCGTTTGGGACAGGCGTATGGCTTCCGCCTTGCAGGCTTTTTCGCACAGGCGGCATTTGCGGCAGGCCTCCATGTCAATTACGGCCTTGTTCGGCACGGCCTGCGCGAAGGGTTTGTAAATGGCCTTGCGGCCGCTTAGCCCCATGTTAAATTCGTCCGCTGCCTCCGCGGGGCATTTCGCAAAGCAGTCTCCGCAGCCTTTGCATAAATCTTCGTCTACGTAGCGCGGTTTTACGCGCAGCACCGCCGTGAAATCTGGTGCTTCGCCTTTTACCTCGGTCAGCTCCGTCAGCGTGTACGTTTTCACCATAGGATGGTTGAAACATTCCGTCATCTTGGGCGCGAGAATGCAGGCGGAGCAGTCGTTTGTCGGGAAAGTTTTGTCCAGCTGCGCCATGCGCCCGCCAAGCGTCGGCGAGCTTTCGACCAGGTGTACTGGTATGTCCATCCCGGCAAGGTCTAGCGCCGCACAAATCCCGGCTATGCCGCCGCCGATTACCATTACCGGCTTCTTCATAGCAGGCTCCTTATCTGCTCTAGCCGCGTTTTGCGGGTTTCGAGGTCGATGTTTGCTACGGCGAAGGCCATGTTCATATTCCCCGTCAGCTCGCGCAGGCGCCGCACTATATCCGCGAAGCGTACGTCCTGCGGGCAGCGTGCCACGCATATGCTGCATTGGTTACACTTCCACACCTCGTCAGTTAGTGCGTCTTCTTCGCGGTCTAATAGTATCGCACGCATTATCTTCCGCGGGTCGTATCCCTCGTCAAGCTCATGCACAGGGCAGCCCGCCGTACAAGAGCCGCACAAGAAGCAAGCCGCCGCGTTCTTACCGAACTTCTCTTTGAAGCTCATGTCTACACCTCTCCACTATGACAGGCACCGCGCTTTCCCAGCCGATTGCCATTATATGTATGCCGCTTACACCTTCTATTTGAACGATTTCGCGGATTAAGCGTTCCGCGATTCCGATTCCGTCCTCATTTTGCGCCATCTGCTCGATTAGCTCGTCAGGCACATCCATGCCCGCTACCTTTTGGGTCATTTGAATGGATTTCAGGGTTTTGTTGACGCATATCCCCGCTTGGATATACGCGCGCTTGTGCAAGCCCCGCTCGCGGATAAGCGCCATCCATTCCGCAAATTTTTCCACGTTATAAACCGCCTGTGTCGTGATGAAACGTGCGCCTGCGTCTATTTTCTTCTTTACGCGCATGATTTGCAGCTCCTGCGGGTCAGCAAAAGGGTGTCCTGCCCCGCCCAGGAAGAATTTCGGCGGCACCTTGCAAGCGCTCCCGCCCATGAACACGCCGTCAGCCAAGCCCTGCAACCCTTGTAAGAGCTGCACAGAATCCACATCATACACATTCTTCGCACCCGGATGATTGCCGAATGTCTGATGGTCGCCCGACAGCACTAATAAATTCCGCAGGCCAAGCGCATACGCGCCAAGCAGGTCGCTTTGTATTGCGATGCGGTTTCTGTCACGGCAGACCATTTGTACAACAGGCTCGACCCCCTCGCCAAGTACCAAAAGCGCCGCGGCAATGCTCGACATGCGCACGGTAGCCGTCTGATTGTCGGTGATATACGCCGCGTCTATGTGTCCCTTCAGCTCCCTAGCCCGCTTCCGCACAAAATCCGCGCTTGCCGACATAGGCGGGCCAATCTCGGCCGTCACGGTAAACTTTCCCGCTTCAAGCAACCCCATGAAACTCATATCTGTTGCCCCTCTACAATCAAATCCGCACGGCGCAGGCTGCGCACGCCGCCGTCGCGGCTGCTGCGCCAGTCACGCGGCTCCGCTATATCCGCAAGGTTATCAAGCCGCCCAAAAGCCTTCGCACGGTCGTAAATCAGCTGCCAAGCGCAGTCGATTGACGAAGATGCCTCCAGTTCGCACTTCCCGCCCTGCGAACCGCCGCAAGGGCCGTTAAAATTACTCTTGGAGCAACGGCTCACAGGGCAAACCCCGCAAGTAGCCTCAAGCATACAGCTTCCGCAGCCCTGACAATACTCCGTCCAATGCGCAAAACCCCGCGCCGCGCCGTAAAACAGCGTGTTCAAACCCGGCAGCACCAACCGCCCGGCAAACTTCTCCGACAAAAACTGCACACCAACCCCGCAAGCCAGTGAAAGAATCACATCCCCGTCAAGCAAATCATCCGCAAGGTCATCAATAAACTCATGGTCGCACTGCCGTTTGCAGTTCACCACAGAGACATCCTTACCGGCAAGCAGCGCACGCAGAACAAGCGCCTCCTTCTCACCGCCCGCCATACAGACCGTAGCGCAAGTCCCGCAAGACGCAATCACCACGCGCCCATATCCCGCAAGCGACTTTTCGATTTCCTCAAACGGCTTCTGCTCAGCAACTATCACCTCTGCAAAACCTCCCTCAAAATGTTCTCCATAACATGCGAGGCTTTCACATACTCCACGCCGAGCCGCTCCGCCTGCTGACATCCGCGCTTGCCGCCTACCGCGTGTTTGCAGGCGTCGTCCACGCATACCGCCAGTACAACCCGCGCGTACCGCCGCCGTGCTTCCGCAAGAATCTCGCGCCCAACGCTCCCTCCGCAAGGTATTCTCTCAACCCCGCTCTTGTCAAAAATCCCCCAGTAGGCCGAGTTTTCGCAGGCATACACTTTTGCAGGCACAATCTCCGTACTAATCGCCTGTCCCGGGCATATCGCGGCACAGTTCCCGCAGCCGTGGCATTCGTCCTCATAGCACTTCATCGCGTCACCGTCAGGCCCAAGCGCCCTGTGCGTGCAAACGCGGTAGCAGGAATAACAAAACGCGCACTTAGCAGCGTCAATCACGGCTACCTTTGCATCACGCTTCTTTACTGAAACTTCCTCCGCAGGGGCAGCCGCCTCGGGCGTGACTAAGTTAAGCGCCTTAACCCGCGTGGTAAAATCGCCGTCAAAAGCCTCAAGCATATCCCGCACAAAGGTAACTTTCTCATACCGAATAAAACAAACGCCCGCCATCCGCGCCTCGCGGAACAGCCCCTCGGGCGCGCTAACCGACCGCGAAAGAAACACGACGCTCTGCCCCGCGCGCACAAGCGCAAGCGCGTCCCGCACTGCGTCCGACACCAAATCCTCACGCGTGTCAGTCAGCAGAAAAACAGTATCCGGCATCAAGTTTGACAAGATAACAAAACCTCCTTAGCCAATCCGACGGCTTCATTGTAAGTCTCCTTAATCCCCTTAGGCCCGCTGACGCAGCCCGCAAGCAAAACCCGCGGCTCATAGACATTCCGTAAAAACCCGGACTCGTCCTGCTCCAGCCCGCAGATTTCGGCAAGCTGCCCCGCACCATCGTCCGCGCGAATCCCCTCCGCAAGCACAACATAGTCAAACAAGCCCCGTATATCCTCGGGCTCCACCCTGCGCCGAACGTACCGCACACCATTGATAAACCCGTCCGCAGCCCGCATGTCTGTATAGAAAAAAACCACACGGCACAGCGGATAAAAGTGTTTAATAACCATAGCCGCCCGCGTAGCATAATCACAGCAAACCCGCGAACAATGAAACGCGTCCTCCCGAACAGAGCGCGAACGGTAACACTGCACAAAAGCAACACTGCGCGGCGGTTTTTTGCTAAACTCTAATAACCCATCACCATCCCGCCCGCGGAGCAAGCGCTCTATCTCACCATCCACAGCCCTAAACCCCGTAGCAACAATAACACGCTCAAGCCCGTCAATCGTACGAACCCCGTCCGAATCCCGCACCCAAGCCACATCGCCCGCCAAATCAACAAGCCGCGTCTGCGGAAAAAACTGCACATTCTCATGCCCCTCTACCGCTTCCCAAAGCCCCGCGGTCAGGCAAACCCCGCACTTGCTGCACTTATCCGACGCCTTGCAGCCGTATCCGCGAACCTTCCCGCCGACCTTCTCCGCAATATCAATCAGGCAGACCAAAACCCCGCCGTCCGCAAGCTCCCGCGCGGCAGTACACCCCGCCAAGCCCGCCCCGACAATCAATACTTTTGCCGCGTTCATACTTCTAAGGCTTCTTCCCGATATTTTTCCAGATAGTTCATGCAGTATTCGTCCAGCCCAAGCACCGCCTCGCCCGCGTAAAGCAGCGACATCAGCTTCTTATCGAGCGGGTCAAGGATAGCCCCGTCCATCCCGGCATTCATTGCAGAAATCATAAATACCTGATTAATCAGCTTCCGCGCAGGCAGCCCGTATGAGATGTTGCTAAGCCCGCACATGATATGCACCTCGGGAAAGCGCTCCTTTACCCCGCGCATAGTGTCAAGCGCAACCATGCCGTAGTGCGAACCCGTACCAATCGGCCGCACCATCGGGTCTATGTAAATATCGTCATGCTTCATCCCGAGTTTTGTCAAATCCTCTATCAGCCGCTCCGCAATCCGAAAGCGCTCGTCTGCCGTCTCGGGCATTCCGCTGTCGTCCATGCAAAGCGCAACTATCGAAGCCTCGTACTCCGCAAGAAGCGGCGATAACCCGTCAAACCGCTCCTTCTCCGCGGTTATCGAATTAATCATGGGCTTTGCGTTTGTGTTTACCCGCAGGGCGCGTTTTATTGCCTCCGGGCTCGGCGAGTCGATGGCAAGCGGCGTGTCGGTGGCAGCTTGCACTGTCTTCACAAGCCATTCCATGACCTCCGGCTCCGCTTCACGAAACATGGCCGCGTTTAAGTCAAGGTAGCTTGCGCCCGCGCTGCGCTGCCGCTTTGCCAAGTCAATGATTTTCGCCTCATCCCGCTTCTCCATGGCCTGCCTAGGAAGTTTCAGCGTACTGTTTATCTTCTCACCAACGATTATCATATACCTTCCTCCTTTTCAAGAACACAAACAACCTCCACATGCCCTGTCATAGGAAACAAATCCAGAGGCTGCGCCTCTTTCATCCTAAAACCAAGCCCGCAAAGCACTTTAACATCCCGCGCCAAGGTAGCGGGGTCACAGGAAACATAAATCACCTTCCGAACAAGCCCAAGCGCCTCCAAAAGCCGGACATCGCAGCCCTTCCGGGGCGGGTCAAGTATAACAACATCAGGCTGCCACTCCCCGCCGAGCAGCTCGGGCAGCAAGACCTCCGCCTGCCCGCAAAGAAACGAAACATTGTCAGCGCCGTTCAGCCGTGCATTGTGCTTACCGTCCTCCACAGCCTCGGGCACAGACTCCACAGCAACAACTTTTTTTGCCGTCCCCGCGACATAAAGGGCAATCCCCCCGATACCCGAGTACGCGTCGATAATCGATTCACTACCGCCCAACAAATGCCCTAATACAATATCATACATCCGCCGCGTCTGCGCCGGGTTTACTTGGAAAAACGCACCCGGCGAAATACGGTACCGAACATGCCCTATCTCCTCATGAATAAACCCCTCACCTTTAAGCAAACGAAATTCCTTGCCGAGAATCACATTAGTACGCTCGGTATTCACATTAACCAGCACATTCGGAAACAGCTCACAAATCTCATCAGCAAAAGGCAGCTCCGTCCCGTTAATCACAAAAACCACCATAACATCCCCTGTGGCAAAGCCCACGCGCACCACCACATGCCGCAACAGCCCGCTATGCGTTTCCTCGTCATAAAACGGAATATCAAACTCCTCCACCGCCCGCAAAACCTCCGTGCAGGCCGCATGATGAATATTGCAGTCCCCAACAGGCACAATGCGGTGGCTGCGCGGCGCATAAAAGCCTATCCCGTTCTTCCCAACAGGAAACTGCGCCTTGTTCCGATAGCGGTAAGGCGATTCCATCCCAATAACAGGCAAGACCCGCGGCGACTCTACCCCGCCGAGCCGCGTAAGTGCGTCCCGCACCATCTTTTCCTTAAACTCAAGCTGGGCCCCGTATTCATAGTGCTGAAACTGACAGCCCCCGCACCTGCGCCCAACCGCACAAACCCGCGGGTCGTCAGCCGCAAGCCGCCGCGGCGAAGGTTTGCATATTTCTTCTATCTTCCCGATGGCGTACTGTTTTTTAAGCTTAATCAGCCGCACACGCAAAACATCCCCAGGCAGCGCGTCCTGCACAAAAACAGCCATGCCGTCCAAGCGCCCCACCCCGCTGCCGTTGGCGTGCAAATCATGAATTTCCAGCCTAACAATATCATTCTTACGCATCATCATACTCCGAGTTCCGCAGATACCGCCCAAGCGTCTTGTGGAAGCCCGCCCAATACCCCGGCGTGTTGTCAGCCGAAATCGTATCCTCGTAAACCTTTACCTTGGCGTCAAGATTATCGGCAGTATGCAAAATAAACGCCTCTATAGTAGAAGGAAGCTTGGGCGAGCCGAACTCATACTCACCGTGATGCGCAAGAATCGCGTGTTTAAGCAAACTCTCCAAGACATGCGGAAACGCCGGTATCTTAGCGCATTCCTTAGATACCAGCTCCGCTCCCATATATATATGCCCAAGCATCTGCCCGTCGTCCGTATAAGCATTGCTTGGCATAGGTTCCAGTTCAAAAATCTTCGCAATATCATGCAAAATCGCCGCGGAAATCAATAAGTCACGGTCAACATTCTTGTACCGCCCGCTCATAAAGTCGCAGATTTCTGTGACAGACACAGTATGTTCAAGCAGCCCGCCAAGATAGCTGTGGTGCATATTCTTCGCGGCGGAATGGCTCATTATTGCCCCGGAAATTGTTTCATTTTCCATTATAATCTGCTCCATAAGCTGCTTTAGCTTAGGATGCTGGATAGAATCAATAAAGCCCAAGAGCTTGCCGTACAGCTCGTCGATATCTTTTTCCGTGCGCGGCAGATATTCCGCTTTTTCGTACTCGCCTTCCAAGCTTTTTCGGATGCGGTTGATTTTTAGCTGAATTTCGTTGTTGTAAAGCAGAGCCACGCCGTCGATTTTAATAACATCGCCTTCTGCAAACTCGCCTATGTCACTGTGCAGCTCCCAGACTTTTGCATCTACCACCGCGGTTTTATCTTGCAGCTTCAGTGAATAATAAGTCTTGCCTGCTTTTGTCTTCAGCGCAGCTTTCTGCCTGCATAAATAATGTTCAACTACCCGCTCGTTTTCTTTTATCTCACAAAGATATCGCATGACTACCTCTTACTTTCGTTTTGGTGTATAATATCCCTGCTTCGTATGGATGTCAATAATTTTGCCAAGTTCCGATGTTAATGAGCTTAGTGTAACCCATGCACCGCAGAATCTCCAGCGCGTCGCTTGCGCGGCTTCCGCTTTTGCAGCATAGCATAATCGGAGTGTCCTTATCGGGTACTATACTTGCGATATCGCGGATTTCGTGCAGCGGAATATTAATACTGCCGGGCGCGTGAGCGCGGTAAAATTCCTCGGCAGTTCGTACGTCTATTAACATAATTATCACCTCGAAGCATAGTATGCAAAAAAGCAGAAGAAGGGAAACGGTCATGGAGAAAAAAAATGTACTTGTTCTATTCGGCGGCGCATCGCCGGAGCATGAGGTATCAAAAATTTCCGCGGACAACGTGCTGAAACAGCTATCGGAGGAAAAGTACCATGTGATTCCGGTCTATATCACCAAAGAAGGCAAGTGGCTGCTGTACGACGGCACCATCGACCATATCAAAAATGTTAACTGGGAAAAGTTCGGCACGCCCGCGGTGCTTAGCCCCGACAGGGTAAACCGCGGACTGCTCCGCATCGTGGGCGATAAAGTCAAAACCATTCCCGTGGATGTGGTGTTCCCCGTGCTTCATGGTGAAAACGGCGAAGACGGTACCGTGCAGGGCTTGGCGGCGCTTGCCGGTATTCCGTGCGTGGGCTGCGGGTTGCTTGCGTCAGCGGTTAGTATGGATAAGGTCTATATGAAAATCATTGCAAACCATATCGGGCTTGCTCAAGGCAAGTATCTGACATTCGCGAAATATGAACTGGACGATATCGACGAAGTTTGCAAGCAAATCCGTTTTCAGCTAGGGTATCCTTGCTTCATCAAACCGTCCGGCGCGGGTTCTTCTATCGGAATCACAAAGGCGTCTAACAAGAAGCAGGTAATCGAAGGCTTAAAAATCGCTTCCTCCGTCTCCTTATCGGGAAAAGTCATCGCCGAAAAAGCCGTCAAAGGCCGCGAAATCGAAATCGGTGTCCTGGGCGGCGGTGCGGATATCCGCGTATCAGTCCCGGGCGAGGTGCTGCCCGCGGCAGAGTTTTACGACTATGACGCAAAGTACCACAACCCCAACTCAAAAACGGTAATCCCTGCGGATATTTCAGAAGAAGCCGCCGAGCTCATAAAGCAGAACGCAGCCGCAATCTTCAAGGCAGTAGACGGCAGCGGCTTATCGCGTGTGGATTTCTTTCTCGGCGCTGACGGGCAGGTTATTTTTAACGAAATCAATACCGTGCCGGGCTTTACGGGCATCAGCCTGTTTTCCAAGGCATGGGAAGCAAGCGGTGTGCCTATGTCTGATTTGCTTGATATTTTAATTGATATCGCTATTGGAGCCGGAACATCCGGGGGGTGATTAATGTGCTTGGGATATTTGATTCCGGGCTGGGCGGGCTTACTGCGGTTAACGCGCTGCAAAAGGCCTTGCCCGCAGAGTCATTCATATACGTAGGAGACACGGCAAGGCTGCCGTACGGAGGAAGGGACAAGGAAACACTGCTTAGTTTCGGCAGGGAGATTTTGAAATTTTTGCAAGGCAGGAATGTGAAGGCTGTGATAGTTGCCTGCGGGACGATTAGCTCGAATGTAATGGACGAGCTGCGCAGGGAGTTTGCGGGGCTGCCGCTGATTGATGTGGCTTCGGCTCTGCGCCTGGAGCCGGGCAGGCGGCGCGTTGGCGTAATAGCTACGGAGGCCACCGCAAACAGCGGATTTTTTCAGGCAAAGCTGCCGGGTGCGGAGGTAATCGCCTGTCCGCTGTTCGTTCCAAACATCGAGGCCGATACGATTACCGAGGCGATAGTAGCGGACAGCCTTGCGCGCTGGCTTGACTCGCCGCCCGATGTTTTGGTTCTCGGCTGCACGCACTATCCGCTTATAGCGCCGATTATCAGCCGTTTGATGGCAGATACCGTGCTGATTGACATGGCAGAAGCCGCCGTGCGCGAGACAGGCGTTTTTTTGCGGGAGAATAATCTTTTGGCAACAGCAACGGGCGAGGTTTTCCACGAATTTTACGTAAGCGGCGACACAGAAAAATTTGGCAGCATGGCAAGCCGAATCACCGGCACAAAAGTAACCGCGCATAAAATTAATTGGAACTAGGAAATAATAGAGCTGTACCACTAACTTAAAGAGGAAAGGAATTTAATTACACATGAAAAAGTTTATTTCATTACTGATTATCGCAGCATTCTGCGTTGTTACGCCTCTTAATGCGGCGGAAAACGACGCACCGATTTCTGTTACAGGCTACATTTATGAATACGAAACGCAAGCAAGCCTGACGGTCGTTCCGCTTGACGGCGGCGACCATGTAACCTTTGAAATCACCGAAGCAACCTACATCGTCGACGCAGCAACAGGCACGGGCTTAGACTTGTCCGAGCTTGAAAACGGGCGCGTTATCGTCTATGCGCTAAGCGAGTCAGACGAGGCTGTTTTGATTTTAGGTAACGTAAGCGAGGACGCTATCTCGCCAAGGTTCGGTAGGGTAGAGGCTATCGAGAATACCGACGACGGCGTTATTGTAACGGTGGATAACGGTTCGCTGCTTGTGGCAATCAGCCGCGACAGCCGCATCGACCCGTTTATGACCAGAAATATCGTTACTGTCGAGAATATCGAAGAAGGCAGCGATTTGCTAATGTGGTTTCCGATGCTAGCGCTTAGCTATCCTGCACAGGCGTATTCGCAGCGGACAGTGATACTGAGCCGCGGCGAGGCGGTTGTTGAGGTTGATGAGAATGGCTATGAGAACGGCCACGCTGAAAATGGCTATGCCGAGAATGGTTATGCCGAAAACGGCTACGACAACGGCTACGTTGAAGTCCCCGTACTGCCCGCTCTGCCTTTCTTGCCTGTTACGCCTGCGCCTGCCGAGCCTCGTCCCGCCGCTTCGCTGACAGACGCGCTTTCACAGGTACAGTATGATTTCTTCACCATAAACGAAATCACAATGGTACCGCTCCGCACAGTGTCCGAGCATATGGGCTTCAATGTGACTTGGAACGAGTCCGCCCGTTCGGTCTCCATCTACCACGCAGACGGAACTTCCTTCGGCACAGTGGTAATTGGCCAGAATTTCTTCGACGGAAACACTTTGGAAATGGCTCCCACGCTTAGGAATAACAGGACGTTTGTGCCTGTTTCGTTTTTTGAGCTGCTGCTCGGATTGAGCTAGGCCAGGGGTTTGTGATAGGAACCGCGGTTTGCTGTTTTTGGCAAACCGCGGTTTTTTATGCCGGAATATTTACTTGCATTCCGCGATATATTTGGTTGGAGGTTCGTCAAATGGTTTGAGAAAATAAACTTTGTAAGTATTGTTATGCTCTGATATAATTTATCGTGATGCTAAGCAACTGAACAAAATTTATTATTTTGCAGGAGTGTGAAATTCAATATGACAGAAAAGAAAATAAAGAAAAAGGTTGTTAAGGTTATTGTTGTTTCTGTTTTAGGTTCTATAGCAATACTTCTTGTTCCCGTATTGTTTCACATAATATTATAAGCAGAACGAAACCGCTACGGCGGTAGCAAAACCACGGCGATAACGGTTTAGTGCAATTTATATTATAGGAGTATGAAAATGGTTCAGATGAAAAAGATAAAAACGAAACGATTGATTCTGCGTTTGGCTCATACGAAAGATTTGCCTGCGTTAGCAGAAATCGAAAAAGAGTGCGATGCATATTTCGTGTTCGACCCGCCATGTGCAAGTGAACATAATCGTTCGATAAAAGATTGTTTAATAATGGGTGATATTATCCCCGGAGTTGAGGAAAAAAATTTTCAAAAAAACAATTATCTATTTTACTGTATTTGGCAAAACGATATTCCTATAGGTTTTCTTTCGTTATACCTCGAGTATCAACAAAAGAACACTGCATATCTTTCGGTTCTTTATATCAAAGAAGCAAATCGAAAAAGCGGTATCGGAGCCGAAATTATTGAAGCATTAGTTTCGGAATTGAAAGTTGTTCAGTATAATACAATTCGCACACATTGTTCATTGCGAAATACAATGGCTTTGCGTTTTTGGGTGAAAAATGGATTTGACAAAATACTTGATGTTGAATGTGACGGAAATTTATTCCCCGAAAATTTCGGTGGTATAGAGCTTATGAAAACTATATAGAAACGATGAATAGTATAAACAGAACAAAACCGCTTCGGCGGTAGTAAACGCCTCAAACGAAAGAAATTTACGCTAAGACGTTTAAGCTGCTTTTGAAATTCCCATACTCACCATAGGAGCATGGATTACACCCAATCATGCAAAATGTCGGAACACCTAACAGCTATGCCCGTGTTGAGCCGGATATTAATAAGCCTGTTGCCCTTGGTGCCATAACCCCTGCCCAACTGAATACTGAGTTGGAAAAAGGTTATGCCGATATTGCCGCCGGTCGTGTACGCGACCTTGATGATGTCGTTGCCGAAATGGAAAGGGATTACGGCACATGATTTACAGAGTTCAGCTTTCTGAACAGGCAAGGCGCGACTTGCGCGGCATTTATGAGCATTTTGCTTTTACTCGGTTAGAACCGAGGGACTCCGTCAGGTTTTCGCCGTTTGATTGCCGAAAATAAAGTAAGTAGTGTTCTGTGAATGGTGTAAATAACGCACTTGGTATTCATTTATTTTGATGGTATAATTCATCGCAACAAAATCAATGAAACACAAGGGATGTGAAGTCTTTGAGAAGAAATATGCGAGGTAACTACTCGGTGCGGTTTATAAATCTGACAGCAGATTGCATCGAGCTTAACCCTTAGTTAGTTGTTGTCAGTTGACCGCACCGACTTTCAAATCTAATCACAAAAAAATTTGAAAAGAGGTATGGTTATGAAAACAAATTTATCAAAATTTATGGACATAAAACGAATCGAGTTTATCGTCACATTTCAATGCGGCGGCAAATGTAAACATTGCCAAAGTGGTGCTGACATAAATAAACATGGTTCGCATCGTCATGTCCTTTCGGAATACGCTGGTGACGCAGTTAAGAAAATCGCGTCTGCCTATGAGGTAACATCTGTTATGACTTTTGGCGGTGAGCCGCTATACTACCCCGAAGTAACAGCCGCAATCCATAAAGCGGCTACTGGGTGTGGCATTAAAACACGCCAAATTTTAACAAGCGGTTTTTTTACCAACAGCACAGAAAAAAGTGGGCTTGTTGCTAACGCTTTAGCTGATGCGGGCGTTAATGATTTGTTGCTTTCAGTTGATTCATTTCATCAAGAGCATATCCCGGTTGAGCCTGTTTACCAATTCGCCCGTGATATAATCAATGCAAAAATCCCCAATGCTACTTTATATCCGGCGTGGCTTGTAAGTAAGGAACATCAAAATCCTTACAACGCCAAGACAAAGGAACTCCTCAAAAGGTTTTCTGATTTGCCTATCTCGGTTGACGAGTACGAAAATCAAATAGCTTTGGTAGGTCATGCCGCAAAGTTATTGGGGGAGTATTATGAACAACCCAGACTAAATCTTTCCGTAGAAGAACCCCACAAATGCTCAGAGGTGCTTTCGGTAACAAATGTTTCTATTGTTCCGAACGGAGACCTCATGGTTTGCGGATTTGTGATTGGCAACATTTACGAGGAAGATGTCTTGGATATAATTGCTCGTTACAATCCTTATGAAAATAATGCTATGCTTGCTGTCATTCAAGGCGGTGTTTTTGAATTGGTTGATTATGCAGAGAAGCAGGGTCTTGTGGTTGATGCGTTTAGTTGCTACGACGCATGTGATTTGTGTGAAAGTGTAGTTAAGCGATTGTAGGTTATAGTTTGGACTTTCGGGCGCGCGGTAAAACAGCTTGCTGTGGTACATAAGTGCGCCCTTTGTTTTTGTTATCCAGCCAGTGAAGTCATTTCATACAGATTGGGTATTTTTGCGATGATGTTTCCCTAACTACGTTATTTCCACCCCCATACCGTATAATAAAGCTAAATCCAAAATACCCAGTAATAATCAGGGGTTGACGGGGTTTAGCTTTTCTCTTTCCAGCACTATAACAATCAATAACGAGGTCAGAAATCTGTCGGAAAATGAGCGGAAATGAAATCAGTTTTCGCAAAAGCTAAAATTTTCCAGACAGGTAGTTCGCCAATGGGCATGTCTTTCCCAACTATGCCCGGCACAAACTTAGGAGGTGGCAAGACTGCCAAAAACATCAAATACCCCTCATGCAAGTGAATGCGTTGTCCATATTCCACTGGCCGAATTACACCCCCCGGATTTTCATCCTTTTCGTTTGGATGATGATGAGGCTATGCTATGCCTTGCGGAAAACATCAAGGAAAACGGTGTTTTAGTGCCGGGCATTGTTCGCATCCGTACCGCCGGGGGTTATGAACTCGTAGCAGGCAATAGGAGAAAAAGAGCCTGTGAGTTGGCAGGTACACCATGCCTTCCGGCAATCATCCGCGAAATGGATGATGATACCGCCACAATCGTCATGGTGGACACGAATCTCGAACAGCGTGAAAAATTGCTTCCCAGCGAAAGGGCTTGGGCGTATTGGGTTAAGATGCAGGCTTTGGGTCATAAAGGCATCAAGGGCGAAAAGCAATCCGCTGATATATTAGCAGAGCAAACCGGTGAGAGCCGCAGTCAGATTTTCAGGTTCATGCGGCTTACTGAACTCATTGTTGAGCTTATGGATAAGGTAGATACAAAACAGCTTGCATTTAATCCGGCCTGTTGAATTGTCGCACTTAACCAAGCCCGAACAAAAAATGGTTCTCTCTGCTATGGAGGATCACGGCATAAAGCCTTCCCACAAGCAAGCCCTTGAATTAAAGAAGCTAAAGCAAGCCGGAAACCTCACCGCTGATACTATAGCCACTATTCTATCAGAAAATAAGAATTATATAAAGGCTGACAGCGGAATTGGGCAGTATCGAAAATTTTTCCCGGAGGGCTTTACCATTGAAGAAATGGATAGCGTTATCACAGGTCTGCTACAGGGTTGGCAGTCTACAAACAACACCGCGCGGCAATCAGCGTGAGTATAGGGCTAACATCAGCCCCATAATGTCGAGGAGGACTCTATGAAAAAAATCATATCACTGGACCACGGCAACAGACTTATGAAATCAAGTCGCCAACTGTTCCCTTCCAGTTTCTTGGAAAGTAAATACCTGCCGTCCATCGGCGGCGATGTTCTGAACTACGAAGGCAAAACCTACACGTTGGTAGATAAAAACCTTCCGGTGCTGAACAACAAGGCTGAATCGGACAGATATTTCATTCTCAGCCTTTTTGCTATAGGCAAGGAACTTGTCGCAGAGGCTGAAATGCTCCGAAAGCTCACGCCGCATGACCACATCAAAGTTGAACTGCTGGCCGGACTTCCCCTACAGCACCATGAAGCCTACAAGAAGGAGTTTAAGGAGTATTTCACCAAACATACAGGGATTATACGGTTTGAGCTTAATGGCAAACCCTACTCCATACAGATTACGGGCGCACATGTTTTCCCGCAAGCCTTCGCAGCAGCTGTAACCGTGATGGACAGGTTAAAGGATTCCAACATTGTAAACGTGGTGGATATTGGCGGCTTCACGGTCGATTGCCTCCAGTTAAACAAGTTCAAGCCTAACATGAACTTATGCACATCCCTGTATTTGGGCGTAAACACGTTATTTGAAACCATCAACGACCAAATGCGCTCCAAAGGCGGCAGGGATATATCCAACAGCATAATTGAGGGGATTTTGAAAAAAGACCCCGCCGACCTTGCCGAATACAGCGAATCACGCATAGAAGCGGTTACAAGTGCCGCGGTATCCCATGCGGAACGTATGCTTGCAGAGATAGAGCAAAAAGGTTTTGATTTGCTTGAGGATAAAACCGTATTCATGGGCGGCGGTTCCATATTGCTCAAAGAGTACATCCTTCAAGCAGGTAAGGCCAAAAAGCCAATCTTTATAGACGACGTTCATGCCAACGCCAAAGGCTACTATAAACTGTACAACGTGCAAAATGGCGGCTCCCAAAAACAACAGCTCCACGGTGCATAAGGTTGGGGGTGTGTAGATGAAGAAAGACGAAAATCGCTTTACAATACGGTTTAATTCGGCTGACCCCCGCCATCAGAGAACAATGGAAGCGCTGGAAGCGGCAGGCAGGCGTAAAGCCTTTTTCATAGCCGATGCGGTTTGTGAATATCTAGCGAGGCATGGGGGACGTGGGGCGGCAGATACTATTTTACCCGCCCTACCCCCGGCCGTAGCTTCAATTCATGTGCCTCCCGAGTACGAGTTGCCCCTCAAAATATTGGAGACAGAGGCAGGCGACTTTTCAGAGGACACCGTTCTTGACGACGATATGCGCGATGCTGTGCTTGATGGCCTAAGCGCGTTTATGACGTAGTTAAGACTCAAATAAAAATATGACAGTAAAATCCGGTTTATCGCCTTTATTAACGGTGATGTGCCGGATTTTTTTACTGAACTGATGGTGAAGGAGCTGATGATATGCCTGTGTTCAGAACCGACAAGGTGAGCGATTACGCTGTTATAGCAATTATGTGCTGTATTCACTTTCGAAAAGAAATCATCGTGAAGCCTTGATAAATGTGGAAACTCTATAAAAACACAGCGTATAATTAATTCTTTTTATGCCAACCATGTAAATACAAAAACATGACGCAGGAGGCAATTATGCAGCAACAGAATGTAATGATTGATGATTTAATCGAATACACAAAGGTGGTATTGGAACAACAAGGGTTTAATGTAAACAGCCAAAAGCACAAGGCTATTTATCGTGCACTTACACGATTCTCACAAAGCAAGTTTAGTGGTGAATACTCTTACGAAATAGGCGAAGCATTCCTTGAATCCGAGCGAGAGAGACAGGCTGAACTTTCTGATGCGACATTTCGGTTGTACGTGGCAGCGGTACGCAGGATAAATCGTGTCATGGCGGGCGAGGAAAACTGGGATTCGAGGGAGAAATTCGAATATGCCGACTCGATTTATCGAAAGGAGGTGGCAAAATACGAGGAATACCTGCGCAAAAACGGAAAAGCGAAGAAAGACATGATGAGTCGGGTATACACGGTTGCAAAGTTTCTGCGCCATGTTGAGAAGTCCGGAGCATTGAAGCTTACCGAACTTAAAGCAGTTCATGTTTACAGCGCATTTCAAGAGGCTTGCAACAAGAAGTCATTCCGCAAGTCGGTTTGTGCATTTCTCAGGTATGCCTACCGCCACTCGCTTACAGAAGAAGATGCCAGCATATGGATGCCTTCGGCAAACTCCCATGAACCGGTGCCATCCGTCTACACGAAGGAAGAAGTGGAAACGATTATTGAAAATTCATCTCGAAGCAAGGTCTGTGGAAAACGCAATTATGCTATTGTGTTGATGGCCGCCCGTTTGGGGCTACGTGCTTGCGACATCGCCAACCTGCGATTCAGCAACCTCTGCCATGATAAAAAAATCATAGAAATCGTGCAGATGAAAAATGGCGAACCCATTGCCCTGCCATTATTGCCTGAAATAGATACCGCATTGAATGATTATGTTGTTCACGAACGACCGAAAAGTGAACTTGACCGGATATTCTTACGGGCAGTCCCGCCATTTGGAAAGGAATTACAGCCTCACGCAATCTATTCTATCGTGTCCCGGGTCATAGGTGCCTCTGACATTTTAACCAACAACCGAAAGCGTGGCACACATGCCCTTCGTGCAAGTTTGGCAACGGCATTGCTTGACGAAGGCAACACTTATCGGGCAGTACAGGGAGCCTTGGGGCATCGGTCTCCAAACTCCACGAAATCTTACGTTAAAACTGACATCTGGCATTTGCGGGACTATGCCCTGGTGGTCCCAACTCCCAGCGGAGCTTTTGCGGAAAAATTGGGATTGGGGGTAGATACATGAGTACGAAAGACTATAAATACGTTAGCGTGTTTGCCTCTGAGTTTTCAGCGTACATTGCACTGCGAGAGAGCCAAGGGCGAAAGATTTCGGATTATCAACGGTACTGTCGCTTCCTTGACCAATACCTCTTTATGGAGGGTATAAGCAAAAAAGAATTGTCGGCAACTATTGTCGAGGGATGGCTGGGATCGTTGTGGTCGGATATGAGCACTCGCACGAGAGCCGTTTATCTTTCGCATTATTCAGGCTTCGCCAAATACCTGCATACCCTTGGGTTTGCCGCATTCATTCCCGAAGGTGTCATTACGGACAAGTCCTATTTGCCATATCTATTTTCAGATGATGAGGTGAGCCGCTTTTTCCATGCTGCTGACAACCTTTCGACAGGTTGCACTTATTTTTCAAATTTTGCATTCCCGTTGGTCATGCGGATTTTGTACGGTTGCGGGCTTAGAGTTAATGAAGCCCTCTGTTTGGAACTCAGGGACATCGACTTGGAATCCGGCATCCTACTGATTCGCAATGCCAAGGGGAACCGGGACAGACTCGTGCCAATGGATGACTCCCTGACCGGTATTTTGAGCCGTTATCTCTCGTTTCACCGAAAAAACCGCAAAAAAGAAGAGTTGCTGTTTCAAGACCACAAGGGCAACAAAGTCCCCCGTTGGATGATGCGCTATCGATTTAACCGAACACTCAAGCTTGCAGGAATTGAGAAGCCGGAGTTACCACTATATCGCCGCAACATCTGCCTGAACTGTATGCGACATTGCTTTGCCGTTAATTCATTTCGCAAGCAAGATCTCGCCGGAACTGACATGTATTCCTGTGCCCCTCTGCTCTCCACCTATATGGGACACAAAAAAATGGATTGCACGGAAACTTATCTCCATATGACAGCTGAGAACAGCAGGGACATAATCGACAAAGCGTCACAATACTCCAAAGGATTGTTCCCGGAGGTGCCACGATGAAGCAGACTTTGTTCATACGGCAATTGGCGGCATATTTTGAAACGCATTTGCCTGAATCCCGCCGTTGCAGCCCGAATACGATTGCTTCTTATGCTGACGCGTTCACCTTGTTGTTTCAGTTTTTCCAAGAGAAAAAAGGGATTCCTCATTACAAGGTTGACTACAAGAACTTTACCCTGGCAAACATGGATGACTTCATGCTCTGGATGGGGAATGAACGCCGTTACAGCCCGGCTTCGGTCAGGCAAAGACTCTCTGCCATAAATTCGTTCATGAAATACGCATCACGCCGTGAAATGGCGGCCTTGCCGGCATATACCGCAGCTGTGGGCACGGAAAAGCCGAAAATCATTCGATTGCCCTTCCCATATTTTACGCTGGACGAGATTCGGATTTTACTCCATCTGCCTACTGCAACCAAGAAGATTGAGAAGCGTGACCTGGTTCTTCTCTCATTGTTCTATGAGAGTGCGGCACGGGCGCAGGAGATTTGCGACTTGAAGGTAAGAGATATAAGGTTTGGAACACCAACCAAGGTGAGGCTGCTTGGCAAGGGAGGAAAGACTCGGGAAATCCCAATCTCCGATGATGTGGCAAATCTGCTTCGATATTATTTGAAAGAGCAGAAATCAGACAATAAAAGCGATAATCCATTTTTCACCAGTCAATTAGGCGAAAAGATGACTACTGCATGTATTCGGAATCTTGTAGGCAAATATGTCAAAAAGGCGAAAAATGCACATCCAACCTTATTCCTTGAGCCAAAATATTCACCTCACAGCTTTCGCCATAGCAAGGCAGTCCACATGGCAGAATCCGGAACGCCCCTAATCTACATCCGCAACTTTCTAGGCCATATGTCTACCCAATCAACGGAAATCTATGCTCGTATAGGGCAGAATGCCATTGTGAAAATGCTGGCAGAGCGTGGCTATGCCACTGACCAAATCCCTAAGATTTCTGCCACGGTGATAGATGACGAGCAGAAAACCTCGTATCCGTCCTTTCTTGATGTGGCACGCCGCAAATAATTATGTGCTTATTTTTCATCGTGAATGCTCATTTATCAAGGCTTCACGATGATTTCTTTTCGAAAGTGAATACAGCACATAATGCTCATCACCGTGTAATTTTTGTCCTTGTTCACTCGGAATACTGCCATGTTTATCATGCTCCTTTATGTTTTAATTGGAAATAAAAATGCCACCCACGCGCTTGGCTGTGAATGACATTTGTTTGCTTTGCTTGCAAGTGACGTGTTATCGGCTTTTGTTAATAGTTTAGACTGTGTACATGGGCTTTGGAATAATCAATGATACGCCGCCTTTTAAGTCACGGTGAATTTCGTAGCTGCCATTTGCCAAAGCCACATCCCCGAAGTAGGTTTTGTTTGGGTCTACATTTTCGGGAAGCCTGCATTTGTTGCTGTAGACTATGATATGACTTGCTTCGTTAAGCAAGTGGGCGATGTTACGAGGGATTTCACGGCGAAGGCTAAAGTCGTAATAATCCGTCGTTTTCACGTTATCCAGCAAAGCAACCATACCATCCAATACGGTTAGGAATGGGAAGCTTTGTGAACCGTAACCATTTTCCAACGAAAGCACATATGCCGCATAAGCAAGCGCGGCGCGGTCGGTGGATATGGCTCTAAGCCTATCGTCACTGATGCTTAGGATATTCTCCAAGGAGTTATTGAAATCATCCTGGCTGATGTAGCCGTCTCGCATAGCGCGGATATTGCCGGCAATATCGTGGCAGTAGGATTTGTACACTGTACGGACAGCGTCCATTATGCATTCCGCCTCATCAATATCCAGAATAGATGCGCCTTTCAACGATTCTGTTATCGAGAAGCAGTTGCTTTCATCAATTTCCATGTCCAAAATTTCTTCTTGAACAAAGCGCTGGATGTTAGACATGATGGTGCTGCCCTCACTCATCATTTCGATGGTGCGCTGCACCCAATTCCCTTTGCCTCTACTGCTGGGTTTTAGGGTATCGGTTATCATTTTGACTAACCTTCCATCGTGATAACTCTTGGAGAGTGTGCGTACAGGTTCGCCAAGCCGATTTTTGTAATTTGATTCAGCAGGGCGGTTTTGGTATTTCTCCAATTGGCCTTTGATTTTAACAAACCAGTAAGGCGCAAATGGTAAGGCATACTCCTGTTGGTTTGCACAAAAGCGGTTAATGTAGCCGGTCTTGGGGCGGTCAACCTCCAGCTCTGACAAAGTAGTGAGCTGATGGTTTAACTTTTCCAAGTAGGCCATTGCCGTCTGCTCATCCTTGAACTTAGGCTTATACGGCATTTGCGGGGTTTCCTTTATGCCAAAGCTGCTGTTTTCCGCATACCCTGCCAACATCACAAATTTGCGTATTGCCGCCGGGTCGTTTATCAGCTCCAAGCAACGGGTATTGATGTTACAAATAATACCGAGCATGTTCTGTTGCAGATTGGCAAGGATTCCGCGCTGTACAATTTCTTCCGTCAAAACTACTTTGGCAGCTTTATCGCCGGTGTCGTTGGCATTGTAGATGATGTAATCTGCCTGACGGAACTTATCTGTGAACAGCTTAGTGGTGATGCACATATCCCCATCGTGGTCTGCGCCGCCCATGCCAAGCACCGTTTCGTCGTGGGCATTAAAAATGGTTACTTGCCCTAAGTGCCTGTACCAATACGCGCTATCTCTGTGGTTCACGCATTGCAGCTTGCGGATTTGAGCATGATGGGTAAGCGGGTTGCGGGTTGCTAATAAGTTACCCTCATAATCACCATATCTAAATTCATGGGCTGAGAGTTCTTTAGCTTGCCTGTGTGCAGGCACAACCAATTGGCCATCATCAAAATTATAGTTACCGCCGCCCTTTGTGCGTAACCTGTTAAAGTACGCCAACGGATCCGGGGCCATAATATTGACGCTCGATTGCGGCATTGGGATTTTGCCAAACAACATTTTTTTGGAAACAAGGTCAATCTTACGCTTGATGCTTTGCTTGACCCATTTGATGTTCATTGCCAACTGCGGATTGGCCGTTATCACGGCAGAAACTTTATCCACGCAGTCATAGCCGTTGTCGCCGTCATAGTCATCGTCCAAGCTGGAAATATCGGATAAGATGCCAAGGAATTTAAGGGCAGCTTCCGGGCTGGACAATGCTTTTTCCATATGCCCTCTGATATTTTCAACATAGGGGGCGATATTTTCCTCAAACGACAGGCTATTGTTTAACGTAGTGAACATCTGATAATTCCACTCTGTATATTCCCGAGGTGGTTTACTGATGTTTGCTACAAGAAACTGTGCTTTGCTGGTGTCAAAGTCAGATTTCCTCATGGATTCGGTGAATAGGATGTCTTCTTTAATGACACCGCTGCTGTACTTATGAAAGTCGAATACCAAGAGAATACCCTTAACCTGCCCATAGCGCACCTGAAAGGCGGAAGGTAGATAGGATAATTCCAATCTGTCTGCCAGATCCCGGGCCTTGTGCGGCGTGATGAATCCGCAACCATCTGTGGCAACCTTTTTTACAGAGATGGTTTCCGCTGTTATCTCATTTTTTACATCGCTGTAACAGCGTGCCGCAAATGAAATATCGGTTTCCAAGTCGGGTACGGCAGCGAAGGTAAATTGAAAACCTTCTATTATATTACCGTTGGTTTTACCCAAGCCTTGGCGTGCGATTGCCTTTTGCGCCGTTTGCGTAGGCTCAAATAAATACCGAGCATCGCCGCTGATGGTTTTTGCAAAGCCTTCCCATGCGTAGGTTGTCATGGTTAGCTTGCATTGCCTGTTTTCCGATGCACTCTGCATGGCCGCACGGTAGCGAACATACTCAGCCCCCTCAATTTCCACAATCTCAACCTCGTCATGGGGAACATACCCAATATCCGTAAGTTTTGATAATGGCATATATAAGCCATCAAAGCACAGCAACTCTTTGATTTGCTTCGTTTCGGGTTCGGTATCATTTCCGCCGGAGCAATCCACCGTAATGAAGTCATACAGGGTATTGCGCTCTACAACTTCATTAGATATCGAACCAATAACCGATTCTACGTCGCGTTTCCCGTAATGCATCGCCATAACGGACTCAGCACTGGAAATGCAGTCAACAACGGACGGAGCAAGCTTTTTGGTTTCGGGGCTGTATCTTTCCTTAATGGTGCGAAGATCACAGCACTCATCATTGATGACAAGATGGTCGCCAACGATGCTTACCACGGGAAACTCCTCGCCGTTTACTGCTATTGGGTTGAATATAGCAGCTTTGAATGTTTGATACATATTCATTTTTTTCTTTGCCATAGTAACCTCCCGCAAACAGCCTGCCTTTTTATAGGGTCAGGTCTTACGTTTAATTCTTCGCCTTGGGGTTAGGCCCAAGATATGAAAATGCACTTTTCCTCCTGCACCTCGGCAAACAGGCCTACTGCGCCAAGTTTTTCTGTGATATAGCCCCACAAGGTCACATCCGGCATTTCGCCAAAGTCATAAACAACGGAAGTGCCGCCGTCTTCTACATATGCTTTTCCGTCCCGGTCGATATGGACACAAACCTCCCCATCAGCGTTAAGGTCTTCAATGAGGGTGTTGAGCGCATTTATCAAGACGATGTTGTACCATTTGGTGACGCTTTCTTCGTCATGGGGCTTTGCGCCTGCGTTTGGGGCGGCGGGTCCGGGTACTTCATCCGCATTTGCCGAGGTTCCCAAATCTGCGGTTGAAACCACGCTCGATGCCGCTAACTCAGCAACATCCAGCACATGCAATGCCATATAGCCATTTGCCCCTAAGCAAACGTCCATAAATTGCTGTGTGCCGGAAGGGTAAATAACCTCAATGCGGGCAATGCCACCATTTAGGGCAAACCCGGCAGGGCGGCAAACCCAACGCCATTTTGTGTCGGGGCAAGCGGCATGGAGTCTATCGCCTATGCCTAAACCGATTCCTTTAATGGCCTGTACTTCCTTGCTTTGGATTTTTTTGCGCCTTTGCTTTTGCACAACCGCAAAAACGGGGAGCATCAAAATCACTGCAAAGGAAACAGAACTTACAATTATAATCCACATAATTAGACCGCCTCTCTCTGATACCCTTTGGACCAATAACCAAAAGGGAATAAAAAAAGAGGCAACGAAGATTCCTTCGCTGCCCCCCTCTCCATGCTGTGAATGCCTAGCGGATTGTTACGCTGCTAAACTTTCGTCGTCAAGGTTCGTTGTACCGTTGTAATCCCCGCCTTCGTATTGCTCTTCAGGGGGTTGGTCTTGAACCTGTGCGCTACCGTTTTCGGCACCGTTGCCGCCGTTAGCATCTTTTTGGCCGTTTGCGCCCGGAATGTAGCTCCATGCAAGTACGGTGATTTTAAGGCTGTAGCCCGGTTCGCCGTTGTTGCGGGTAAATTCCGAAGTGCCAAACTTGCCGGTGACTTGAAGTAGGCTACCTTTTTTCGCCTTTGCTTTAACAAGGCGTTCGGCATCTACACCAAAAACCGTACATTCATAGTACATGGCCTTTTGGTTGTAACCATCATTGACTGCGAGGCTGAAATTTACATAGGTGCAGCCTTTTTCGCTGGTCTTTAGTTCCAAGTCCTTGGTGATTCTTCCGATTGTGGTAATTGTCGTCATAAAATGACCTCCCTTAATATGATTTTTTGGAATAAAAAAAGCGGGAACAGTCAAAACCACATTTTTGTGGCTCTGATTCTATTCCCGCTTATCCAGAAAATAAAAAATACCGGATAGGCACACTTTGACAGGCTTATATTAGAAGCGTGTCAACAATTCCTAGCGAAGCGACGTAACCATTGAAAGTGGCCGCTTGCAACCGTGTAATCCGATAAGCATTTATAATCTGAAATTCTAATATCCACATTTTACCATATCAAGGGTTGCTTGTCAACAAAAAATAAGCTTCCGCGGGAGGCAAATTCTGCGTTAATGCTCCAAAATACGCTAAAAATGGTACTCCCGAGAAGCCCCCTGTAATCCGTTGGATTTTTATTGGTTCTTTTGCTTTACGATAACCTCAACTATACCCACTACGCTCTCCAGTTCCTGTTGGTTAAGAGTCCTCAGCATCTCAATTAGTTTTCCAAGGGTTTCCGGGTTTTCTACCTCGTCGTCAAAAAAATCCTTGGGGGATACGCCCAGATATTCGCAGATATGGGAGAACACCGTCATAGACGGAAGGTTGCTTTTTCTTTCAATTTGCCCTATATATCCTTCGCTTTGCCCAAGCGAAAGGCTCATTTCACGCGCTGTATCGCCCTTTGTCGTTCTGAGCTTCGCTAAACGCTCGGAAAAATCTTTTTGGAAATCGTCAGCCACATCTATCACCTCGTAAATTTTATCTATAGATAATTATAAACGGTATAAAACGATTTATAGTTATTTCATCTAACTATTTTCTTGACAACGATTAGTATGTATAACTATAATTAGCCTAATGGTTATTCTGTATAACAACGCAAAATAATCATACGCACACAAGGGGAGCGGCGTTGGATGAAATGCGAATATGAATACTGCATCTACAACAAAGATTTCAAATGCAGCCTCGATGGGGTAACGATAAATAGCCTTGGTATGTGTGATGACTGCATAATTATTTCTTTGGATAAAGGCTTTTTGGAAGCGGAAAAGGATAAGCAACGCAAGGAAATTGACAAGCGATGGAAAGAACAGGGCGAATAACCCCCCCCTGGTTGTATAGGCGGCCCTGCCGTCAAAAAATTTAAGGAGGTATCCGATTATGGATAAGATGGAACGACTAGGAACTCGAACGATTGACGAACTAGGCCGCGTGACGTTGACGAGTGAGATACGGGCAAAGTTTGGTTGGGGTGAAAAAGATACCGTCACCCTGTATTATGTAGATAACAACACGCTCATGCTACAGCTTGCGGAGAAATATCCGGGGCAAAAATGCGTGTTCTGCGGAACAACCGAGGCCGCAAAAACATTTAAGGGCAAGGATATTTGCGAAAACTGCTTGAACGAGGTTGCCACGGCAAGTTGAGGTTAAGCGATGTAATGAAATCATCTACATGAAAATAGCGGGAGCTGTGAAGGGAAAACCCTGCTGCTCCCGCTATTTGCATATCTAGTAATAACTCATTCTCTTTGCCATCTATTTTTCTTCTTCCGGTTCTGAATCAGTCAACATTTCAAACCAATTTTGCGGGAAGCCCATTCGGAACAGCTTCACGCTGGGGTATTTATCTATCAGTATTTCAACGGTTTGCACGAAATCATGCCAGTGCCTGTCATTTGGCAGAAGGTGTTTTAAGGATAGCAGCGTAGCAAATACATGGGCATTGCTTATGCCCTCAATCGTATACTGCTTATACAGTCGCAAGGTCTTAGTCAGCTTTGCATTGTAAAGTCTGCTGTAATGCGCGCAGATGTTCCGCACATATGACAAATTTTCAAGCCAGCTTTCAAAATATGTGTAACCAACACCATAATATGAAGCTACTGCTTTTTTGTCCTCACTCTTCATGTTCTTGTAAAACTTGGAGAGTGTACCGAAGCTCATCACTTCCACAAGGGCATATAATGGAATTTTGCCGTCTGTATAGTTATTTTGAAAGTTCTTAATAAAAGGCGTGCGGCTTTTTCTTTTAATTTCTTTGATAATATCATCGTAAAGGCCGTTGAAAACATCCTCGGATGCTGCGAAATTATCCATTACCTCATAGCCTAAAACTCCGTATTTTTCAGAAAAATAATTGGATAAGCGGCAACGCAGGTTAATTTCCACTTTTTCAATTTGTGGATATAGAGCCTGCCTAAAATTTGAATCAAATAAGTACAGTTGAACAATGTCCTGAAAGCGGATATTTCTATAATAAGCACCGTTTTTGACTTTAAGCCCAAGACTATAAGCTTTTATCAGCCGGAAATAGGATATATCATTTAGGATTGAATAGGCATATTTTTCGTCCTCAATAACTAAACCCTTCGAGCGGAGGTTGGCGATCTGCTCGTCTATGTTCATGGGTGGTTGGCGTTCTTTCAACTCTGTGGCATACACGGCAAAACCCCTCAAAAATAAACTGACCCAGCGTGGTCCGCATTGTTAAGAGGCGTGCTGGGTACTATTGATATTATTGTATGCCAAAAACGGGCAGATGTCAAAGGGAAATTTTACGGATTTAACTATGCCTGATTTCATCCAAAAACCTCCGGCACGTTTCCTTTCGGATTTGGATGCACCGCTGATAGTACATTTTCAGCATACGCGAATACTGCTTGTCCAACGCTTCATAAGCATCGGCAAGTACACTATCATCAAAATCAGCGAAGCGTTTTATGAGTGATAAGTACGCATCGGCGGCGGTTTGTCCGTGCTTCTCTCTGTATATTTGTAATCCGATACCATAATCGTCATACCCCACAGCATTAAGCGGCGCATCAATATCGGGGATAAAAAAGTGAGCGGTTGCATCGCCGGAAAACCAATTGATGGTATTCGTTGAAACGGTAAACGACGAGGCATTATCTAACTTAAACAGCCGATCCTGTTCGTCAAGGTAATACTCATGGCTATCATCTTCATTGAGGATTACGAATAGGGCCTCAAACTCAAAGAAAGCCCGGAAATTTTCGGGTCTGGAGGTTTCCAATTCAAATAGTCGAGCATTAGGTACATAGCGGATTGCGGCGGCACGACGATATGCTTTGCTCCCACTGATTAGTTTTGCTTCCTGGGTGTACAGGCCGAGGGTTTTAGCAACCCTGTAGTACATAAATTCATTACAGCCAAGCTCCGGGAACTTACTTTTAATTATATACTGCTCATTGGGATTCTTCTTTGATGTTGCAATTTCCAATGTGCCGCTGTCGCCATGCCCTTCTTCATGGAAGGGATGTATAAACGGTGCAAAGTTGAAGCTGCGGGCATCTAAAAAATTACTCATGCGATGCCGCCTCGCTTTCCTCAAGCACAACATCACAAATATCCGAAATATTGCATTTAAGAAACGCACAGACCTTTATAAGTATGTCTGTGTTCACGTTGCGGTTTTTCGCTAACTTCGCCATCGAAGCCGGGGATAAGCCCGCGCCCTCGCGTAAATCTTTTTTAATCATATCCTTGTTGATGAGTAGTATCCAAAGTTTTTTATAACTTATGTGACCCATTGCGTTTTGCCCCTTCTGCCGTGTGTGTTCTGTACAAAGCCAACTATTACTGTAATAATAGCATGACCGCATAGATAACACAACATAAAATATGCGAACGCATATTAAAAATTCGATATTGTTAAAAATGATATTGAGAAGTCACGTTTAATATGCTACAATAAAATATAATGGAATTTAAGGAGCGCAATAATAATGAAGCTCAAAAAAGCCATGCCTATATTATCGGCGACAGCGGCGGTAATTCTTGCCCTCGCATTGCTCACCTCCTGCGCCACCGCACCCCCGGAGCGCACACGCCAACGCCCGGTATTGCCCGACTTATCAGACCTTGTGGTAGTGGTCGCTCCCGACGCACCCTACAGACCGTCTGTTATGCCGGATGCAAGCACTTGGCCTACGCGCCCGCTTACGATTATCGTGCCTTTCCTGCCCAGCGGCGATACGGATATGTATGCCCGTATGTTTGCGCCGCAACTGGCTGAAGCACTCGGTCAGCCTGTATATGTAATGAACGTAGACGGCGGCTCCGGCACAGAGGGCGCGGAATGGGTCAGCAATGTTATGAATGACGGCTATACCTTGCTTTTTTACCATACAGGTAATCTTTTTACCAACGTGCTTACGGGAATGACCGAATTAAATTACCATGACTTTGACATAGCCGCAATCGCCATGCACTGCGACGCGAATATCTTGGTTGTACATTCAAGTGCAGGCATTAACACAGCGGAAGAATTTCTCGCACATATAAGAGCCAACCCCGGTAGCCTTGACGTTGCCACCACCATCACGGGCTTTTCTTTCAAACTGTTGCGCTTTGCGGAAATCGCCGGGGATTTCCGCACCAATCCTGTTCACGTTGGCGGCGATTCTATGATGCCGCCGTCCATTTTGGCGCGGCATACGCAGGTGGGGTATAACAACATCGCCTTGTTTATGCCCTATATCGAAAGTGGGGAAATGATACCCCTTTGGGTAGCCGCAGACGAGCGTAACGCACATCTGCCCGATGTACCCACAATGGCAGAAATCGGTATAGAGGACGGCTTTATAGGGCGTTCGTATTTTTTCGCGTTCCCACAAGGCGTAGACGAAATTATTTTGCAAAGACTCTCCGATGTCGTGCAGGAAATTACTGCCGACCCCTTGTTCCAACAGCGCGTATTTGACACAGTAGGCTTGCCCACATATTTTGTACCCTTTGGCGATGCAAAGCCTTATTTAAGCGAAATGTGGAACAGTCTTGCTTGGCTTGAGAGGTATATGAGATGAAAGACAAAAAAGTGTCAACCAAGCTAACCATAAGTTTTTTCGTAATCATCGTGCTAACCATACTTGTGGGAATAGCCGGTGTAATCGGCATGGTTCAAATCAACCGAAACAGCCGTGAAATGTTTGTAACCGGGTCACAGCCCCTTGCAGATTTGGGTATGGCGCGGGAATATTTCCAACGCCTGCGCGTACAGCTTCGGGATACTGTCCTTGCCACAGGGAATTTAGAAGAACTCGCCATAATCGAAGCTGATTTAATTAACCATGAGCGTGTTTTTTTGATGTATATGGAAAGCTACCGGCAGACCTTAACCGACCCGCATTTAATCGCACTTTACGATGATATAATGTATGCTTTTTCCGCATACCAGCCGAGTATGCAACAGGTAATTGCAAGCGCAAGAGTAGATGCACCGCCTATTCAAATGATACTAATGATGAATAAATTGGTTGTGCCTACGGATTTCATCATGGAAGCCCTCGACTATCTTGCCTATGCGCAGGTGGAACAAACGGCTCACACATACGAGTCAAACACCCTTATTGCTAATGCCCTGCTTATAATGATTGTCGTTGTAATCGCTGTTTGTGTAGGCGTGGGTTTATTTATTACAAAAAACGTAGCTGTATTGTCAAAAATGGAATTTAGCCGCCTTGCAGATGAAAACGCCGCCCTTGACAGCTTAAATCGCATGAAAACCTTTTATGTATCTAATCTAAGCCACGAAACAAAGACACCTCTCACCATTATATCCGTCCATGTGCAAAAGGCACTGCATCGCTATACAAAAAACAGCGGGGATGATGAACAAATAACCGCTTCTCTAAAGCGGGCGCAAGAAGAAATCATGCGTATTTCGCGCTTGTCTGAAAACGCGCTGAAAATGTCCTCTTTGCAAGAAGCCCACGGGACAGCAACGCTCCTTGATTTGGCGGAGCTGCTGCGCGTAAGCACAGAGGCCACAAGGGGCTTTATAGAAAAACAGGGCAACACCTTAAATATCAATGTCAAAGACAACTTAGCAAGCATAATGGGCAAAGCCGACCAAATCATTAGTGTGATGCTTAATATTTTAACCAACGCCAGCAATCATACGAAAAATGGGAATATTACGGTATACGCGCAAACAAATGAAAGTGATTTGATTGTTGTAACGGTAACAGACACCGGCACAGGAATACCCGCCGAATTATTGCCCCATGTTTTTGAGCGGGGAGTATCGGGAATGGGCGGCACAGGGTTTGGCTTGCCAATATGTAAAGACATCATCGAATCCCACGGTGGGTTCATCGAAATCAAATCCAAAGAGAAATCGCTCAAAGAAATTTTAGCTTTTGCTTGACATACGCCCCCTTCACAGATTACATCCTACAAGTAGTACGCATCATGTATAACAGCATGGATTTAGGTGCTGTTTTAAGCGAAGACACTCACCCCACCTGATAATACCCCGCCTGCGCTTCCCAAAGCTCACGGTACTTCCCTTCCTCATCCCCCACAAGCACATCATGCCCGCCCTTCTGAACCAAACGCCCGCCATGAAACACAGCGATATCATCACAAAACCTGCACGACGATAACCTATGCGAAATAAACACCGCCGTCTTCTCGCCCACCATTTCATTCATCTTACCGTAAATCTCCGCCTCGGCGATAGGGTCTAAGGCAGCCGTCGGCTCGTCCAGTATTATGAACGGCGCGTCCTTATATAATGCGCGTGCTATCGCGATTTTCTGCGCTTCGCCACCCGAGATTTCTTTGCCTGTTTCCTCGAAGTCCTTGTATAGCTGCGTCTCTAAGCTCCATTCTTCGGAAAAGCCCGATTTCGCCAGGCTCTCCGCGGCTTTTTCCGCGTTGTATTTTGCGGAAGCGGCTACGTTTTGGCCCAGACTCAGCGAAAGCAGCTGAAAGTCCTGGAAGACTACCGAAAAGATGTCCATGTACTGCTTGTAGTCGTATTTTCGGATGTCTATGCCGTTTAGCAGGATTTCGCCCTCGGTCGGGTCGTATAAGCGGCACAGCAGCTTTATGAAGGTGGTTTTTCCCGAGCCGTTTTCGCCTACTACCGCAAGGCGGCGCCCTATGTTGAAGGTTACGGAGACGTTTTGCAGGGCGTATGTTTCTTGGTTTGGATACTTAAAACTTACGTTGCGGAACTCTACGGCGTATTTGTTGTCGGAGCGCTTTTCTGTTGACAGAGTGCCTTGGTACATTTTGTTCGGGGTGTCAAGCAGGCTGAAACTGGTTTTTAGGAACGGGACGTTGTTGTACATTTCGCCCAAGTATTGCAGAAGGGACGATACGCCCTCTGCCATCGCGGAGATTGCGCGAATGTACTGGGTTATAGAACCCACGCCGAACGCTCCGCCCCACGCCTTCAAGCAGACAAAGATGTAGATGATTGCGGTGAAGATATGTGAGATTACGGCAGATGCGCCGTTGTATAAGCCCATCGGCTTGCTGATTTTTCTGCTGAGGGTGGCCAGCGAATACGCACCCGGGCTGCGAAGTGTATCATCGAACAACCCTTTTACCGAGACGTCCTGACGATACATGCGGACATCCAGGGCACGCGCGCGGTCACGGGCAAGCGTCATTACGTACAAGAAAACGCGGTTGCCGAACTTCATATTTTCCATCATCCCCCAAACTAAAGCGCGTGATTTTATCGAAAACATTGACGAAACGAGAGATACCGCAAACATCACCGCGATGATTAGCAGAATGAACACAGGATTGTTGAGTACGGTAAGCCATCCGCCGCTTTCCGGCACCTGCGATGTGAACAGGCTGAATGTGAGCGCAAATGCACCGATTATCGACAGCACGGAGCGTACAAGTGTATCAAAACTCCACACCAACTTCGCCAAGCCCATTCCGCCGAAGTTCGTGTTTTGCCTCATCTGCGAAATCAAATCATGAGTGCGGGCTGAATCTACGTCACGGAAATCCATGGCCAGTAATTTGTCCACACCGACCTTTTCCCATTTAGAGAATATTCCGCTGTTGTGATAGTTTTTCCAACGGAGCAAAACTGCGGTCAGGAGCGACAGCGCGGCTGTGGATGCCAAAGTCAGCGCGGTCAAGAAAATTAGCCTGTCTGTACCGCGCGCGCCGGCTATTTCGTTGATGATTTGCGCTATCAGGTAGATGCCGACGTATGGGCTTAGTGCCTCGGCGGCGGCGTGGGCTGTGTTGGAGACCAGCATCTTTGGGTGGCGTTCCCACCATAGTTTATATCCCCTCAGGGTTAGGTGTAAGGCTTCGCGGATTTTGTTCATTGTCAAGCTCCTTTCTAGGTTAGTGAATTAAATCATCCGGCACTTGGGATGATTTAATTCACGGTTTTGGCGCAAGCCAAAAAACTTCCTAATTATAGTATCGGCTTTGGACTTCGAATAGCTCGGCGTACTTGCCCCCTTGCGCAAGCAGGCTTTCGTGCGTGCCTTCTTCGGCGATTTTGCCGTCGTCGATTAAAATAACGCGGTCACAGAATCGAGTGGAGGCCAGACGGTGCGATATGTAGACGGCTGTCTTGCCTCCGCACAGTTCGTTGTATTTTTGGTAGATATCGCGCTCGGCTATTGGGTCAAGCGCGGCTGTGGGTTCGTCCAAGATTATGATGGGCGCGTCTTTATACAAGGCGCGGGCAAGCATCAGACGTTGGGCTTCCCCGCCCGATAGTTCTGTTCCGTCTTCGTATATTTCTTTGCCTATGCGGGTTTCCGGCGACTTGCTAAATCCCGCAAGGGCCGCGCTTGCCTCCGCCCGCTCCGTGTCCGCTTTTCCAAACGTCTGGCTGATATTATCCGCAACTGTCGTGGCAAGCACCGAGAAATCTTGGAATACCGCGGAAAAATGACGGTAGTAGTCGCGGCGGTTGTACTGTTTTATATCTTGCCCGTTCAGCAGAACCCGCCCTTCGTCAGGCTCGTAGAAGCCGCACAACAGCTTAATTAGCGTGGTCTTCCCCGCTCCGTTTACGCCGACTATCGCCAGCTTTTCTCCCGGCGGAATCCTCAAATTTATATTTTTCAGCACAAGAAAGCTCACATTCTCAAGTACTAGCTCGTACCCGCGGCTGTTGTTGGGTTCTATAGCAACACCTTCTTCGAATGCAAAAGGTTCATCGATATCCAGAAATTCGCGAATTGTTGAGATTTCCAAACTATGCATATGCAGTTCCGAGAAATTCTCAAGCACCCCGCCAACCCACTGCGTAAGCCCGCCCACTGCCGTGAAGTACAGCAAAAACATAGAGGCAGACAGCCCGCCGTCCATCACCAAATAAATTAAGTAGATATACGCAACGCCGTTACGCAAAAACGATAGAACTATATCGATTACATTGCCCCAAATATAAACCTTCTCGCGCCTCGCTATAAAGCTGTGGTACAGCCCCATCGTGCTGTTGTACATATCGTCAAGCCAGCTGCCCATCCCAAAAATCCGCAAGTCTTTGGCAAGACGGTTATCGGCGGCTTTAACGGTAATATAGCGCAGACGCCGGATATGCGCAGATTCCTCGTCGCGATGCCGAAAGCCCCAGCCGTTTATGTGGCGGGTGAAGAAAAAGCTGCCCACGGTCGTGATAAGCACCAAGGCAATTACCGAAGCCTCCATTCCGCTTAAAAGGTACAAGTAGACAGCAAAACCGCCCAAGTTTGTGAGTATATCCGTAAACGTCTGCCACACGGCTTGCGGGGCGCTGCTGTCGTTCATAGTGCTGTACAAACCGCGCTCGAACTGCTTGCGCACCTCCGGGTCTTCGGTGTTTGGATAGGATGTGGTGTTCATTTTGTTGTTTAACTCAGCGGACAGCACTATGCGCGTCATCATCCG
>Ga0209755_10000477_pt1 | contig 73234 bp, 51 predicted proteins | sample TergutCo191P1_FD_187301 | JGI IMG/M metagenome (GOLD analysis project Ga0209755, IMG submission 187301) | Cornitermes sp. P1 segment gut microbial communities from Petit-Saut dam, French Guiana - Co191P1 (SPAdes) (version 2) | ecosystem: Host-associated > Arthropoda: Insects > Digestive system...
TTTTTAGTAATTGAATTTAGGAGTATTAGGAGAGTTGGGGCAATAGAAAAACCATCAAAGGTGGTCACAGACTTGTTTTGCTCTAAGGCAGATCAAAACAAGTCTTGGGTGGGTCACAAAAATATTTGAAAATTAAAGGAATTTAAGAAAAATGAGGAAACAGAGAAAGGAAGAAAAAAATATCTACATCAGCAATGATTTCATAAAAAACTGTGCAAGAGCCTTTGCACATGACTTAATTGCGTTACAGCGAAAACGGCGGTGACATGAAGAACATCACCGCCAACAAGGTCTATGGGTTTTTAGGGAAACTAGACGAGAAAAACAGACAGTCACGAAAATAATTTTTAGGCTTTGTGTTTTAAAATAGATTTTTTATAGATAGTTTTTTCTTTGACAAAACAACAAATAATGTGCTAGACTAAATAGTGTTAAATAATGTTTTGGTCAAGAAGTCACTAATGAAGATAGTATTTCTTAATCAAAATGTTACTTTTATTTGCATTGCAAGAGCATAGGAGGAAATTATGGATGTAAAAAATTATAGTATACATGAAGTTCTATCACACGACACTTCTTTTTATATACCACCTTTTCAAAGGTCGTATAGTTGGGGTAAAACAGAAATTGATAGATACTTTACGGATGTTGAAAAAATAATTAAGAGTGAGCGAAATTGTGACGAAAAAGATAAACTTGAGCATTTTTTCGGAACTCTAGTTTTGAAGAACGAAACAAATGGATTGACCACTAGAAGAGTTGTTGTTGACGGACAGCAAAGACTGACAACGACGCTTTTGCTGATAATTGCGTTGCGTGATTTTGCTAAAGGCAATGATGAAAAAAGCATAATTGAAAATAGATATCTTAAAAATAGTGCCTCAACATTTAGTGATAAAATTAAACTAAAGCAAGTAACAAAGGATTGGGATGCTTATTTAACGCTTGTGAAAAATGGTAGCGTTGAAGTGGGAAATAAACTTGAGTTGGTGCCGGGAAAAATCACAGATGGATATAATAGATTTCTTTCTAAAATTAAAAAATTGGACTACGAAATAAAAGAATATTTAATTGCATTGTCTAGAGTAAATGTTGCTTGTATATTTTTGGATGAGAGACCATTTAAGGGTGAAGATCCCCAAATTATTTTTGAAACATTAAACTCACTGGGAAAACCTTTAACTTTTGCTGATTTGATTCGTAACTACATAATGTTAGGTTTGCCATCTAATGAGCAAACTGAAATTTATGATAAAATATGGTATCCAAAAATTGAAGGTGTTTTGCATGAAAGAACTTCATATTTCTTTAGAGATTTATTGCAGTATAAAGAAAGCAAGCCATTTAAAGTCATAAGTGACAACAATACTAAAGAATTATATGCGATTTTTAAAGAATTTGTGGAAAGAGAATATAAAGACAATAGAAAGGCTTTTATTGAAGATGCAAAGCGTTTTGTTAATTTGTATAAATGGATTGACGAAGTGGAATCCGAACAAATCCCTAAAATATCAAGTAACATAGATAATAATAAATTAATTATTGAATTGCTTAGAAATATTTTTCACGACATCAAAACAGAAGCATTTAAACCTTTTGTATTAGGATTGTTAGAATTTCATCAGTTTGGTTTTAATTATGAAAAATTATCAGATGAGAATTTAGTCGAAGCATTAAAAATTATCAGAACTTATTTGATACGCAGGCGTGCATTAAAAGTATCACAAGGAGAGAACAAAGAAATACCATTATTAAGTAAAGAAATTTATGAAAATCATTCTTCTTGGTTTAATGGGGCAAAAGAACAAATGCTAACACTTTTGTCGAAGAGGGCATATAATTTGCGAATTCCTAACAATGTTGAAGTTGCAAGTGAATTAAGACGAATAGATTTTTATAATGGATTAAGAACATATAGCAAATTTATTTTGGGCAAAATTGAAGAAATGCAGGCAAAAATGTCTGTAGATTTTCGTGATAAAAAAGCCACCATTGAGCATATCATGCCTCAAGAAGTTGAAAAAAGTGAGTATTGGCAAAATGAACTTGGTAATGACTGGAGTAATACTCATAAAAAATATATTCATAATATTGGAAATTTAATTTTAACTGAATTTAATTCTGAAATTGGCAATAAACCTTTGGCGAGCAAGAGAGAAAAACTGAAAGAATCTAATTTTTTATACAGAAAAGATGTCATAAATAATGAGACTTGGAAGGAAAAAGATATACTAAATCATCAAAAAAATATGATAGAGAGATTTTTGAAAGCATTTCCACTTCCACAAGAAATGCATCAAACAGAAAATTGGGACAACTCAAAGCCGAAATTTGATTTAGAAATTTTTTCCCCATTAAATGATGCTTATGGTGAGATTGTCGAAGGAAGAATACACTCAAGGAGAAAGCGTGAGGGAAGAAAGCCTAAAGAGATGACCCTTTATGATGATGTTTTTCATGTTAGTGAATGGCAAGAAGTTTATTTAATATTTTTGAGATGGTTAGAAAAAAATAATTCTTTTGCGTTTGGAAATTTGTTTTATAAATTTAGTAATGCTAAGAATGAGAATAGTTATCCTCTTTTGGCAAAAAGAGAAAAGGTGTTATCCCTTTCAAAAGAGAACAAAAACATCGGAATATATTATAAACGATTATCTGATGATATTGCATTTAAAGATTCTTCAGAAGAAATAGAGGAAGATTCAATATATGTTTTTGCACATAGAGATGCAAAAACTCTTGTCGGATGGATTAGCGAAATTATGAGTGAAAATGGTATGGATGAAGAATCAGTTTTGATTGAAATGAAACCGATACTATAATGGGGCATATCCCGTTGTTGAATTTTATTCTGACCGAGTTGAAGTCACTTCGACTGGCGGACTGCCATTTGGACTGGCTGAAGATGAATTTTTCTTGGGTCGCAGCTTGCCTCGTAATCGCGAAATCATGAGAATATTTGTTGATTTGGACTTAGGCGAGCATCTAGGCTCAAGTATGCAAAAAATAATGAGTTGTTGTGATTAAGTCTGTTTCTTTGAAGGTGTTATCTTCTGCTTGGATGTAGACTTTTTGAATTCCTCCAGTTCTGTTGGAATAAATGAAGTGCCTAAAAGAAGTTTTGTAATTAATAAATCGCGAATCGGAATATAAAATTCCCTCACAACTAAAGTTTGAATTATAATGCCACGCCTTGAAAATATAACCGTTTCTTGTGGGAACAGGGACATCATACATCTCCAAATGCACTATTTCCAGATGCAAAAACTGTGGAGAGGTCGGATTATTGTGAGCCATGTGGAGTGTAGATGTTGAAGTCGGGAACTGTTATTTTCCTTGCTGGCGGTGCGCTCACTAGAATTGAGAATGCAGCTAATAACGGAAATATGAGTGGCGCAGATAATATTGGTGGTATTGCAGGAAGAATGCTGGTGTCTTAAGTTTGAGGCATCTTTGAATACAGGACGACAAAGAATAAGAAAAAACCCACAAGTGGCTTTAAACGCATTTGTGGGGCTTGTTTTAGGTTTTTGAATTGTTGATGATTTCTCGTGCCATTTCTTTAATTCGCTTGCCAGTCAAGCTGATAGTATTTTTGCTTAAGTTGACATCGCTCGTTTCTAAGGTCTTTTCAGAATTGAAAAGGTGCATGGCTGTGGTGCGAGTGAAAGTAGATTTTTTAATGGACGACTTGATGCAAAGTCATTTGATGTTAAACTATCAATCACCAGCTGTCAGTTGTTCATCTTTACTCGGTTGATGAGTATTCGTGTGCGGCTGTTTTTGTTATGATATCAAATAGGATTTCGTTGCCTTTTGTCATTTTGTAGTTCACTTCTCGCATTAGGCTTTCAAAAATTGTTCTTCCCATTTTTCCGCTTTGGGGGGCGAAGAGGGGGAGGGGGGTGATGTCGTCAATGACTTCGACTTCAAGAGTTTTGTTGCCTTGTTTGATGAGGAGTCTTTTTTCATCGATGATTTTGACTTTTGCTCCGAGGTAGGTTGCGAAGCGATATTCTTTTTCTTCAAAGTGAACGACACAAGTTGTTCCCATGAAGCGAATTCCGAGATAGGGAATGATTGCGGCGGAAACGAAAAGGCAGAGACGGTCATTGATATTGCATTGTGACCAGAAGTATTTTTTGGGAAAAGATTTTCCTCTGTCGCCCTCAATATAGCCAACTCCTCCATTGAAATTGTAGACGCGACCGTTGATAGTGATTTGTCCTTCAAGAGAATGTTTCATGCTCACGACTGTGTGTTTGCATTCCATTTTTGGAAAGAATTTCAAAAAGCCCATTGCGTCATACTTGATTGGTGAAAAGTCACCAAAAGATACACTTCCACAAGCAACAAAATCGTCATCCTTGACGTCGAGGAACATTCCCATTTCGTCCACATAGTTTTTATCAACTCTTGCTTCAAAGTTATTGCCATAGGCAAAACGATATTCCGCATCTTTAAAAAATGTGGAATAGGTTTTTTCGGGTGTGATAATTTGAACAAAAGATGAACTTTCGTCCTTGTGGGTGTTTCGCCCAAATATTACTGCAATGCTCTCTGTTTCGCTATTGCATTTGACATAAAAGCCTTCAAAGTAGTTCATAAATATTGAATAAATTATTTTAAGTCTTTCACCGCGGGTCCGTCGAGCAATTTTCCGTCGACATTGAAGCGTGAACCGTGGCAAGGGCATTCATAGACATTTTCGATTTTGTTAAATTTGAGGGCACATCCAATGTGTGAACAGCGCTTTTTAACAAACGGTGCTTTCAAAAGTGAGCCAGCGGAAATTAGTCCGTGAGGAAGGAGGCTGCCGATGTTTTTTCTGCAATACTTTCGGTGAGGACTAAAGAGTTCTGCGAATTTTTCGTGTTGATTTGCAATGAGGTTTGAAACAACTCGTCCGCAAATCATACCGTTTAAAAGCCCCCATTCGTTGAAGCCTGTGATAACGAAAACATTCGGGTGTTTTTTTGAAATTGAACCAGCGAATGGGATGTCGTCATAGGTCACTGAGTCTTCCGCCGACCAAAAGTCTCCAAAGTCTTCGTCTTTTGCGCCAAACATTTCTTTCGCTTTTCTTTTGAGGTTGAAGTAGTAATCTGCACATTTTTTGTGTTTTCCAGTTCGATGGTCATAGCCGCCGAGGAGCATATAGTCTTTGTAGGAACGCATGTAAAGCCCACCGTCTTCCGCTCCATTGAACATTGCACCAAGTGGAGGGTTTTTGAAGGTCACGACATAAGACTTCGCTTGATACATTTTGAAATAGTAAAAATTGTTGAGTATGACTGGAAAACGAGTTGCAATGATGATTTTTTTTGCTCTGATCGTGTTGCCTTTCTCCGTGATTAGTTTGTTTTCATCAAGTATAAAATTGACGATTTTTGTGTTTTCAAAAATGCCGAAATCTTTTCCAATGCCAGCAAGAAATTTGAGGGCATTAAATTGTGCTTGGTTTTCCATTTTGATAGCATGGCCAAAACGAGATTTGACAAAATCAACTTCGTCAGTGAATTCACGCATAGCAGTGTATTCTTCTCGAAGTTTCATTTCACTCTTTTCATTAGACGCAAAAAGATACGACGGCATTGTTTCAAAATCGCAATCAATATTGTGTTTCTCGATTATTTCACGATATAGTTTGAGTGCTTCTTTTTGAGACTCAAAGTATTCATGCACTCGAGGATTTTTTTTTGCAAGCCTTGCATACATCGGGCTTTGAACGCAAGAAAGTGTCGCTGTTGAGCGAGCTGTCGATTTTGAAGCAATTTTGTCTGCTTCAAAAACTGAAACCTTGAAGCCCTCTTTAGACAAAAAATAAGCGGAAAGAAGTCCAGCAACTCCTCCACCAACAATCGCGATGTCAGTGTCCAAATCATGGCTAAGTGAGGGATATTCATTAAAACCTTCAAAATAATCTTCAAAAATACTTTTCATATCCTAGTAATATTGCCCACTTTTCAATTTTCTAAACATTGATGAAGATAATTAAATAATATTTGTGAACTACTTTGAAGGCTTTTATGTCAAATGCAATAGCGAAAAAGAAAGCATTGCAGTAATATTTGGGCGAAACACTCACAAGGACGAAAGTTCATCTAATGATTAATTTTCAATGCTAAACACACAGCTTACTATCAAACTTCATTGACAACAGTCGAAGACTGTTGTCAATTGCTAGTTGTTTGAATATTAAAAAAGTGCGAATACATTTTGTCTTCGCACTTTGATATAACAATTTTTTTATGTCGCGAGCCACCAAACTAGTGCTAGCACAGATGCGGCGGTTGATGCAACGCCCATGATTAGGGTTATTAGGAATCTTTTTTTGTTGTGGTCTCTTCCTCTTAGTGCTTGGAAAATTGCAGGCAAACTGCAACTGAAGTCGACAATAATGAAAAGCAAAACCCAGAAAGTATTGTCAGAAAATAATCCAGCGAAAACAACAATAAGAGTCCAAACAGAAAATGCGACAGCAAAAATACCGTTCCAAAAACCTCTGTTAGACTGTTGTCTTGACCACTCATTCTTCGCAGCATCTCTTGCTTTTTGTTGAAATTGCAAGTGAGGATCGTCATTGCTCCAAATTGGCTCGTCTGGATTTGAATGTGAAATGTTTTGAAAAGGTGGAGGTGGCAATGAATTGGACGGAAAATCTTCCGCCACCGCTTCTTGTGGCGTTCTTGCAGTTTCGTTGTTCACATTTTTATTGGTTATGTTTTCAAGAGGTGGATTTTCCACCGTCACTTCTTCATTAGTATTTCTCATCGAAAAACTAGTTCCACAACTAAGGCAGAACTTGTCATCTTCATTCCCAACGCTTCCGCATTTTTTGCAATTCATTTTGTTTTCTCCTTAATTTTTTGAGGTGCTGTTTTTTCGCTGTGTTTAATGATTTTTTGAGTATTTTTTTTATTTTTTCGCACTCGTTGCTAATCGTTGCAAATTCTTCACTGCCGATATAATTTGTTTTACTCAAAATAGTAAGCCAATATTTTGTTTTAGTTGTTTGTTTTGAAGAAGCACGTATTTTTGAAATAAAGTGGGCTCTACTCTTTCTGATATTGTGTTTTAGGAACAATTTGCTTTAGTGATAAAAATAATGAAACATGAAAAATTAAACATACAAACTTGGCGAGGATTTGAACTCTCGTGAAAGTCAAATATGTTTAATGTTCCTTGTTTCATTCTTGGCGAAGCCAAGTTTGGTGGTGGAGATGCGGCGTACCGGTACTAATACTCGTCCGCTTTTGGCAGTTTCTCCCGTTTTCCTCTAGTTTCCCAAGAAAACTCGGCTTTTCCGCCCCCTCAATTGGGATTTTGTTCTGTTTTCTTAAGAAAAGTGGACGAGTTTTAGTTCGGCTCGGGGGTGTCTTTTTGGGCTACGGTGCCGAACCCCCGTCCGTTAAAATGGCTGCTCTTTTTTGAGTTGTGATTATTCTGCTTGTAAAAAGGTTTCCAATTTTTGCTTTTTTGAACTCGCTAATTTCGGAACTATCGTCAAGAGCAGTACTCCCGCCAATAGTGTGATATTTAAAAAGCACAGAAATATATGCCCATACGCCCTAAATCCTGCATGAATTGTAGCCAAATAAATTATGGCTGATGTGAGATATGTTATAACTAATGTAGCAGTGATAATGATCCAAAAAGCACTTTTTTCTAAAAAGTCTTTTCTAAATGCCCTAATAACAAGTAGCACTCCTACTGCTACCATTATTGCAGATGCAATTAAAGTGAAAAACAATGCACCACCAACACGCCCAACTACATCGCCAAATCCTGAATTAAGAAAACCTTGAAATGTGCTTCTCCAAAAAACAACCATTTGCATCATGTGTACATGACTAAAAGCTAGGTTGTCGGTTATCAGCGCTAGCCATGGCAGAATGCTAAATGCTATCAGCGCCGCCCCAAGTGAAATGTATAACACCTTTCGTTTTTTACTATTTTGCATACTTTGTGAGTCTCCTATCTCTGCCTAGTCCGCACAGATCTATGGTACAAAATAAAATTTTTTCGTGTTTTAATTATTCCTAGTTTTTCAACATCCGTTTTTTATTTGTTATAACACACTATTATAGTTCACAAAAAACGAGTATTGAATTGCCGATTGTCCTATGTCCGCTAGAAACATTCTAGCGGACATATATATCGATGGTGGAGATGCCGGGCTCTGCCTCCCGGTTCCAACGTGAATTTAATCTTAAGGGTCTATAGGCTTAGTCTTTTTGGTGATTCGAGACATGGAGAGACGAAAAAGACAAATCCATGCGACTAGGTTTTTTTGAAGTGTTTCGTTTGATGAGAAAAACCAAACTCATTGAACGAAATCGCCTTGGTTGACACTGATTGCGTCTTAAGCGAGAAAACGGTCAGCGACTACTTTAGATTAAGCAGCAAACGCGAATGCAGGTTGTGCATAAGCAGTTTTTTGATTGTTGTTATTTATTTTGTTTGCCCTTTTAAGGAAGACTGGCAACTTCCGCCTACAACCTTAGGAGAATCCACGCTGTCGAAACTATTACATCCCCATGTGTGTTCAATGCGCAACTCACAACATTTAATGCACAATGATTGCTAAACACAGGATATCACATTTTTTGAAGAATGTCAATGGTTTTTAAAAAATATTTGAAAAATGTTTTCGACAAGAAAATAGAATGTTGAAGTTGGATTTGTTGAGTCCCATTTGTAATGGGGTGATGTTTTCACAAAATGAAACATTCTCAAAAACATAGTTTCCGTTTTTAATGATGAACACCAAAAATTGTGCGCGGAAAATTTAAAAAAATTGTGAACAAAAAAGGAACAACTTTTTTTCAAAAAAGTATTGACAAAAAACATATTTGTGTGCTACAATAATACTGTTATAGTGAGATAGTGCCGTGTTTTGAAATTTGTTTGGTGGTTTTGAGAGCAAATCTGAGTCCAAAAAAATTTTGAAAAAAGTGTTGAAAACGCTTTAGAGTGGCATGAAAACCAAGGAGAAATGAATGAAAGGAAAAATGATGAATTTTAAAAGGAGGTCGGCTTTTTTTGCGGTCGTTGGCACAATGCTTGTTTTTGCGTTGGTGCTTGTTTTTGCGTTCTCATTGAGTGGAAGAAATATTTCAGCGGCAGCAAACTCGTCGGTTGAAGCCCCAAGAATAACGGGGATTTCTGGACAAACTGTTCATTGGGAACACAACACTTCAATCACGGCAACGGTCTTTTTTAGGGTCTATATTGATGGCACCCCTCGAAATGCTGGGCAAGAGACAAGTGACAATTTTTTTGATTTTTCAAGTTTGACACTTGTCGAAGGAAGAGCGTATTCTTTTGCGGTCAGAGCAATTTTTGGAGGAATCCAATCGGATTTTTCGGATTCGGTTTTGGTGACAATACGAACACCTATTCCGCCGTCGGGATTGACAGCAGGTCAGCTTGCTGGAATTATTGTGGGCGGTGTGGCATTGCTTCTTGTTGCTATTGTCGTTGTTTTGATTCTTCTCAAAAAGAAAAAAGGAAACAAAGAGCAGTGTGGTCCGTTTGAAAAAAAGTCGAGTTCGTCTCGCGTTTCAAATCAAAATAGTCCAATTACTTCATCAACACAAAAGTCGTCATGCTTAAGAGATGCGAAAGAGGAAGTTTATAAATGTAGTGAGATCTATGACATTGCTCTTCGTCAAGTTGAAATCGCAAACTTGGATGAGGGCAATGAGCTGCTCAAAAACCAAGCAATGAACACAATTCTGCAACTATCCGCTCAAGTTGAAAAAGCGAGAGAGTGTGTTGAAAAATATAAACAGGAGGTCTGCCACTCATGAAACACACCAGAATGAACTTGAGAAAAAACCTCGTTTGTAATAAGAAAAAAGGAGGGGTGCAGATATAATGAATGATAATCTAGTTAATGAAAATGACAAAGCAACGAAAGCACCGACCTCACTTGAAAAAGCGAAACTATCGGTGACAAAACCGAATAAGGCAACAAAGGTTGGAAAATCTCCAGCAAAAAAAGCGGACGATGTGGCCAAGCAACTAAAAGCCGATGTCAAAAAAATCAAAACCGAAAGAGACGAAATTTTGGAACAAATTAAAGCGGAACTTGGAGAAACTCTTGGAAAAAAAGGTCAACTTCGTGATTTGAGGGTCAAGGAGCTTGAAGCGCTTCAATCAGCACTTAATGCAAGAAGTAAGCGCGAAATAATGGAGCTTGAAAAGAAAGCGGGACTTGAGGTTGACGAAGAAAAATTTCACAAAGCAAAAATCAAGGAAGTTGAGACCGAAAGAAAAGCGGCGAATGCGAAAGCGAAAAGGGAACTCGTTGGAATGGGTGTCGACTATGCTGTCAAAAAACCGCCAACAAAGAAACCGAAAAAAGATCCAATAGTCGAAACTAAGAAAGTTGAAAAAGTCGAAGAAATCAACTCAACTCCGATGTCAGTTGTTCAGCCAATGCAAATTGTGAAACCGCCACCCGAACCAATAGTTGAAAAATTTGAAAAAGATGAGCCAGTTCAAGAATTTAAGCTGGTTGAATCGTCCTCAACAGAGGTAATGAAAGAGGTCGCGACAACTGTGCGGGTCGAAGACGGAACGCTCACAAAGATGCTCGAAAAATTGAAGCACGAAATTTATCTCATCTCAAAAGACCTTGACAAAACTGAGGAAATGGCAAAAAATTAAATGTGAAATTAATTTCGCATTCGGGAACAGAAAATGGAGCATGGGGAACGGGTATTGTTAAAATTACATTTACTTTCACACCTGTCCCCGAGGGTTTCGCTTTTCATTTACCTTACATAAGGTAGGGCCCCCTTTGTGTCAAGGGGCACACCTAGATTTCCAACTTTGTGTTAACCTCGTTTAGGTGTGCCTTATGAACAATAAGCCCTCTCGAAACTTCAAGTTCAATAATTTTCGGGACGACGAAGATGACTCCCCTAGAAAAAATAAAAAATACTCTCAAAAAATAAGGAGAAAAAATGAAAAAGAAAATATTAGGATTAATGATGGTGCTTGTTATGATGGCGATTGCGGTTTTTGCAATTGTTTCATGCGCACCAAGAACTTTTGATGTCGAAGTTGTCGGCGCGCCTCAAAATGCAACGCTATCAGTTCGTCACAATTCAAGCACTCTTCCAGCTGGAATTCATGAGATTCCAACGGGAGACACTTTGCAAATAACCTTCGGTGCAAACGCAGGTTTTTTGGCAACTCTTCATGTTGGTGAGGGCGCACCCCTTATGAGCAATATCCGTGGTTCAATGAACGCCGAAGTGGAGGTCTATGAAGATTTTCGTATTTGGGTCACTGTCACGGTTGACAATGAACACAACGCACTAGTTTCAGCAATGCAAACTGAAAGAAACGCAATCAACTTGATGATTGAAGATTTGGCGGCTCTCACGACTTCATCGGCTCTCGCATCGGCAGTCGCTCAAGTTGACCAAAGAATATCGGCTTGGACAGGAATGGCTTTCCAAGGCTTGAACACCGCGGGTCTTGAAACAGAGCGCCAAAGAATTGCAACACTTCAACAAGCGGAAGCGGACGCAGAAGCGGAAGCTCAACAAGCACTCGCTCAAGCAAGAGCGGGAGCAGTGTCTCGTTTCACCGCTCGTTTTGAGTATTTGTTTGATGTCGAAGATTATCGCTATGACTATGAATGGCAAACTCTTTTGACTCTTCGTCAAAATGAAATTAACAGATTGAACACTCTTTCTCTTGAAGTAGCGACAGTTTTTGTCTATGCGGACACAAACTGGGATCCATTCCATGCAGTCTTGACGGCGGAAGAAGTTGCTAATGCTGATGTGAATGCAATCATCGCTTTGGCAATCGTGAGGCTTGAAACAGAGTTCGCGGAAAGATTCGTTCAAGAAGATTTCCGCAGTGCGGACTGGACTGCATTAGACGAACTTTTGGAAGGCTATCGTGAATTACTCAGAGAAATGACAGCGTCTGAAGCAACAGCATTCGACGCGGTTGAAGATGTCGACTGGACACTATTCAATGCAATTCCAACTTCATCGCAAAGATTAGCCGCGGAAAACCAAGATTTGGCTCAAACTGCGGTCAACACTTTAATTGCGGCATTACTAGGATATGATGCTGAAGCAATCACGACAGCAAATGCAAACTTGACAACTAGACTTGCGACTTATGGTGTTGTTGCTGGAAATCTTAACACGGGAACTTTTGAAAACGTTGCGGACCTTCAAGCGAGTGTTCCAGCAAGAGTCTCAGCTCTAAACAACACAGACGCACTTCAATATGCAATTGACAGCCTCAGAGATATTGTTGCTTCTGCAAATGAGACTCCCCCAGCATCAAATGTCACAGTTGTTGCAATTAGCAATCGCGTTTCTCTTTTGAACGAAGCACTTCTTCCAAACAACATTCTTGTGAATCGCCTTGTTTGGGGGCCTGTTGCAACTGACACGGAAGCAAGCTTGAGAGCAGAAGCAACTTTGGCAATTTCAAGAATCAACCATATCACGACTGCGAATGATGCAATAGTTGCAGTAGCATATGCAATTGAAAATGCAACAAACATTTCACAATTGACACAAGCATTGGAGAGCTTGATCACTTTCCTTGCTCCAACAACTTTCACTGACGCTGATTTGAACTGGGGTGATTTTGACGACAGAGCAGACTTGATTTTTGCGGTTGGAATTCAACAAACTATCCTTGGAAATATCGCTCTTGCAAGAGAAGCGGTTCTTGACCTTTATGACGCTATTGATGTCTTGACCGAAATGCTTGAACTTCGCGCTCTAATAACAGCGGTCGAAGACGCAATGGAGCTTGATGGCGTCAACAAAACAGCACTCAATTTGCCAACAAACTTCTCGTTCGCAACAATAGAAGCACTACTTTATGCCGCGGAATATTGGTATGACCATCTCTATTCACTCAACCCGGGGTCACTAGCACAACTTGCTGTTGATAACTTGATTTCGGCGCTCCTAGCTCCAAGAGTTCTTGTGGCTGTTGAATTGAGTCTTGCAGGGTTAATATCAGCAATGGATAATTTGGAAAGTTATCCAGTCCCAACAGTCCCTGCTCCACACTTGACTGTTGAGGCTCTAATCACATATGCTGAAGGTGCTATTGCAACTCTTCAAATGCAAGCAGAAGTCCAAACAAGAAATGACATGATTTCTGAACTCAGCAATCACACAACTATTGTTGCACTAAGAAATGCAATTGATGCAATCACCTCAAGACCATGGGCAGGACTTGTGCTTGTTGGAGTCAATACAGCTGATTTGACAACGCAACAAACAAGACTTGCAACGCTTGTTGCAAACACGGATGCGGTTCAAACTGTCATTGAAGAAATCACTTTGGCAATCGGCGCGACTTCAACTGCAACAATTGCTCAAATCAACTCTCTAATCGAAAATCTTGACACAGCACTTGGTGTTAATCCGATTGATTTGACATATCTCAACTGGGGGACAGGTCGCTATGGTCGCAATGACCTTGTTTCAAGTGCGGAACTCAGAATCGAATATTTGAGAAGACAGGCAATGATTGTTGAAAGAAATGCAATCAACGCTTTAGTAGCTGCTCTAACTAATATTGTTGCAACTGGAACAATCAATGAACTTGAAACGGCTATTCAAGAAATCGACAGAAGAGTTAATGAGTGGAACGATCCAGAAGTTGGAAACATTCAACTTGACTCTTATTTGAATTCAATCCCACTGATTTATAGACGTTTGATTGGAATGCACCAAGTCACAATCAACAACCGTGACAGCGACATTGCTGAACTCACTTTCCATTCATTCCATGTTTTGGAGAACAACCAAACTCGAGTTCGCTATGCTAATTATATTGAAATTTGGTGGGTCTTCCCATCGGGATTGAATGCAAACCACTTCAGAGTTTCAATTTATGGAATCACTGGTGCTGAAAACTCACATTATGTTGACACTCTTCAGCCAAATCGCTTTATCATCAGAGTCTACACTCAAATCACAATCAACGTTGCAATCACGGCATTGACTGTCAATGTCACTCTTTGCACTGATGATGACTACTATATCACGGACGTTGATGACATGAGTGATGTCACTTTCGCAATAACTGGAGCAAGCACTTTCGCGGAACTGCTTCTTCCTCAGCATGGAATAACTCACATTGTCAACAACACTTTGGCAAGAAGAATGATTGGTTGGGCAGTTGAAGGCTCGATTGTGGTTTTGACTGCCAACATCACTCTTGATTGGTTCATGGCTTTCCTTCCAGAAGGAGTCACAAACTCTCGCAATGTTACTCTCACGAGAGTTTGGGCAGATTGTTTGGTTGCTCCAACAGGCACAGAAACAAGAGCGTTCATCATCGCAACTGAAGATGACCTCCATGGCGAAAACAACCTCATCGCAGGTTATTCTCGCTGGAGAATTGCTGGAGGAGCAACAAACGAACTTCGCTCAAACAACAGAACAGGCGTTTGGTTCAGACTTGCTGAAAACAGCGACATTGCTTTCAACAATTCAATCAGAAACATCGGGGCAACAAGAAATTACTACAGCCCCGGAGATGCTCCGATTGTTTTCCGTGGAATCTTTGACGGCAACCGACAAACAATAATAAGAGACGTCTCAAGAAACTCGGTCTACACTGGCTGGCATTCTATTGGAGATGCAGCAATGCCAGAAAGAGGACACCTTGCAAGCTTGTTCGGTGAAATCGCAGAGGGAGCAATCGTAAGAAACCTTAATGTTGATTTGACTGCTTCAAGAACTTTGAATTCAACACAAGGAAACACTCATGCGACAAGAGACTTCGGCGGAATCGCCGCAATCAACCGCGGAACAATTCGCGATGTTGAAATTCTTGAAGGCTCAACCATCACTATGAACTCTTATCGCTATGTTGGCGGTGTTGCAGGAAGAAACTTCGGAAGAATCTATGACGCGGTTAACCATGCTGATGTCAGAGTCTTCAGAGTTGGTGCGCATGAGGGGCGCCAAGCTCACTATTCATCAATAGTGGGAGGAATCGCAGGTTGGAGTTCAAACCGCATTGAAAGAGCAAGAAACACTGGTGACATTCAAGCATCAACAGTCTATGGTGGTATCGTTGGTTTTGCAACTGCAACTGCCAATGTTCTATATGTTCAAAATGAGGGCGAAATTCAATGGGAAGGAAGCGTTCCATCCGGAGATGGCAGAACTGTTGGCGGAATTGCAGGAATTTCTGAAGGTAACATCAGATACGCCGCAAACATTGGACATGTCAACACTAATGACCAATCGGGTGGAATCGTTGCTCGTCAAAATGGCGAAACTGGAATTATTTCAAACACTTTTAATGTGACGAGTTTGTCTCTTAATGCGAGACTTATCCATCATGGTGAATCAATTGATGTTAGAAATTCTGTGACTCCAAATGGTATTAACAGATTTGGAAATTTGCTCCCAACTTCAACAAACAACAGAGTTGTCGTGGGCGCAAGTGACGGTGCAATCGCGGCCTATATCGCAATAAACTATCCAGCACTTCTTGAAATTCTCAACACAGGACGTGGCGCAAGCCCAGCATTCGGTTGGTGTGATGAGAGAGAAATGATTGCTTTAATCGTGTTTGGAGCAGAACCAGTCGTCTCATATGGCGTGGGATTGACTGTTACGCCACTAGGCGCTGTAACTCCGTCCTACACCTTGACTCTCAACAATCAGCCTTTCGACAGACTGACTCAAAGAGTCCAAGTTGGCGACGAACTCGTCATCTCTTGGTTGCCAATTGAATGGCATTTGGTCGAACTTAGAATCGGCGGAGCCGCAACCGCTCCAATCTATATTCCAGACGGAACTTTTGAACACCGCATCGTTATCACATCGGGCTATCTCGACTTGAGGCTTGATGTTGTTATTGACCCAGAAACTCCGGGACCAACGGTTGAAATTGTGCCAATTATGGACACATTTACTGGTCAACTTTTGCCAGTCCATTTTACTGTGACCGAACTCACAGGAGCAGACACGGTTGTCAATGCCCATATCACTAGACCGGGCGAAACAACTCCAACTCTTCGCCAAAATGTTGAGTCTGGTTTTAGTTTCCCAGTTGGAGATGTTGATGGAAGAGTGACAATCAGAATCGAAGCAACGGCAAGAGGACTCACGTCTTATGACGAAATTTATTTCTATATCTCAACTCGCGAAACTGTCATAAATGTTCAAGCAAACCCAAGCTTCGGGTTCATGGTCAGAAGAGACACCGCTACAGGACAAAATGTTGGAACAGGAACAAACATAAACATTCCTTATGAAACCGAATATCTCTTTGCTTCTTGGACAATTGACGCTCCAAATGGAACATATCGCGTTCAACTATTTATTGACGAAAGTGCAGTGGCTGTTCATGATGCAGATAATGGAACAGTTTCATATTTCAGATTCGCTCCAGTCGACAACATGACAATTCGTCTTGTCGTCACTCCAAGATTCGTGACTTTGACTTTCGTTGCCTATGGCGGAAGAGGGCTTGTTGAAACTGGAACAGAAGCAGGGGTTGCAACACTCGTTTTGCCAGTTGCTTTTGAACAAAACGCGACAGTGACGGCAGTTGGAAACGAAGGATTCCGCTTCCTTGAGTGGAGATACTCGACCCCAACAGGAACTCTTTCTGAAATCACAACAGCAACAAGAACAGATGAAGATAATGTCGAAAACAGAAGGATCTATGCAATTTTTGTTGAAACAATGAGAATCTATTTCTACAACGGTCAACTTAATTTTGCAACTCCAAGAATTCATGCTTATAACCGCAGTGGTGTTATTGACAGTGCTTCATTCACAGGTGTTGGACTAATAACAAATAGTGAGATGAATGTTTCAACAACAAGACAAGGTTGGTTCTATTATGACCTTCCAGTTGAATTTGTTGTTGGTCACGGCGTTGAACTGAGGTTTAGTGCAACTTCATTTGGAAGTTCATGGGGAGCAGACACAATCTCTCATGGTTGGTTGCCTTTTGCTGAAATTGACCACAACACCCCAAGGTTCTATGCTTTTGCGACAGGCAGACGATGCTTGTTCACAAATGTTGTCGCTTATGGTTCTGCAACTGGAGCAGGAGTCAGATCTCTTGGAAGCTTGGCTATGCCAAGAATAACAAACATTCGTTTCAATAATAATGGGAACGCTCATTTCGAAGCACCAAGAATTCATGCCTATGTCACTGGCGCAAGTCAAACTGGAAACATGGGTGATGGACCGTTGATGAGAGCGGACACAAGCAATCCGGGTTGGTTCTATTTCCCTCTTGCAATCTGGAATCTAGCGTCCCACACTTTTAACATGATTATAACTGGAATGGATGGAGCAAATGTTGTTCAAGCAAATTTAATGAGACACCTTGCCATTGGTGTTGACATTTCTCTTGAATTCAGAGATGGACACTATCTAGCACTGTTTCACCATGAAGAACCAGCCCCAACAACAACCCGTGTTTGGTTCTATGTTGGGCGACTCAGCCACTGGTATGGTAATTATGGTCTTGCTCGTGCTACTGGACCATTGATTGCAGCATATGTTCATGGCGAAGGAATAGGAGCAATATATCAAGGGTGGAATGGTAGAAGAGTAGTGTCTCGCCATGAAAATACCAATTGGGCATATATTGTGATAGAAACACACATGTCTTTCAATATTATGTTTACTAGAGGACAACTTAACTACCCGAACGATGTGACGCGAGGAACCCCTTGGGATCAAACGATTAGTTTAATAACACATTCGTTCGCTAGTGACGTGTTTGTCTCAATAATACCGGGAAGAACTAACTATCAAGGAAATCCAGCAAGAGGTCTTTACCAGATTGAATTCACTCCAAGCAACATCCAACTCCCAATCCACAACTAACCAATCCAACAAAAAAGATGCTTATCAAAAGATAAGCATCTTTTTTGTTGAAGCTAAATTTTAAAATCATAAAAAATATTCTTTCTATCAACAACACTTCACAGCACAGAATCACTGAGAATTGAATGTTAAACAGTGGAGATTTAGTAGAGATAGATTGTGGGAAAGTTGTGGATTTGGGATGTTAAAAAAGGCACTTGAAAATTTTTCGAGTGCCTTTTTTTGTTGTTATAATGTAGTTTTGTTTTTTGTGAAGATGAGATGTTTGGAGTGGTCATTCAAGATTATTGCTGTTATTTTAATTACACAGTTGTTTTGTTATTGTCTTTTAGGTGATGTAATTTAGTCGTTTTTAGCATATGAATTAGCTTGATTTGATTTTGTTTGCAAAACTACTATAATGGGTGCATTTGAGGGTTTGCTATTGAATTTTGTTATTAGAATGTGTAAAATTTAGATTCTGAAGTTTCTAAGGTGTTCGTTGACTAATGCTTGCCATGTTATTGGGCCGACTATGCCATCAGTGGAGAGGTTGTGCATTTGTTGGAATGCTCTGACGGCTTGGGTTGTTATTGGACCGAAGATTCCCGATTCGGGAATTTGGACGAGTTGGTTTGGGAAGAGTGTCCAGAGGTCATTGAGCATTCTTTGCATTTGGAGAATGCTTGGGCCTTGCATGCCTTCACGGAGAAGAACGCCCGGATATGGAGGTCCCGGTGGCCAGAATGGGGTGATAGGGCGACCTCCCGGCGGAACTGGTTGGGGAGAAGGTGGAGTTGGTGGAGATGGAGGGATTGGCGGAGGGGTTGGGTTCGCTCCTGAACCAGTTGAGGGAGTGTTTGCATTCACGAGCATGTATTCCTCGACAATTTTTGCCCATGTCATTGGTCCGATGATGCCGTCTGAGTTGAGTCCGAATTGGTTTTGGAATGCTCTGACCGCGGCTTCTGTTCTGGGTCCGAAAACTCCGTCTTCATTGAGATGTTCCCAGAAAGGAAATTCGACTCGTATTGAGTTGAGGTATTGTTGCATGAGTCGAACACTTTCACCTCGAGAGCCATTGCGGAGAAGAGTTCCCGGATATGGAACGAAGCCGTCGCCAAAGCCCGGGTTTTGTCCTCCGCCAGATGGTGGAGGAGGTGGAGGGTTGGGGGCGATTGTGACATTGTCGCGAATTCCCCAATAGACTTGATAAAGTCTTGCCCACGTGTTTGGCCCGACTATGCCATCTGGGTTGAGTCCAAATGCACGTTGGAATTCAATGACAGCGGTTCTCGTTGCGGGACCGAAGTTGCTGTCTTTGATGACGAAAGGAACTTCGGGGTGGAACATGCTGATTTCTTGGAGAAGGAACTGGAGGAGGTTGACGTTTGCTCCTCTTGCGCCTTGTTGCAAGACGACATTTGGTGGAGTTCGTGTTATTCCTATGCGATGGCCTTCGCTGTCGAGTTCTGCAAGGCGAGTGACGGCAACATAGGTTCTTGTGATTGAGTTCCAAGTGTTTGGGCCAATAACGCCGTCGGAAGTGAGGTTCATAATTCTTTGGAATGCTCGAACTGCGGCGTCCGTTTCCGCGTCAAAGGTTCCGAAGGGTTGAGTGATTTGAGGGATTGCTGGGAAGTTGACGCGAATACGATTGAGCATGTTTTGCATTCTTTGAACACTCACGCTTCTTGAGCCGAGTCGCATTGCAGTTCCCGGATAGGAGTTTGCAATTCCTTCAACATTAGCGCTTTCTTCCAAAACGATGTCGGATGGGTAGTAGTGGCGGAGCATTTGAAGAGGGGTGAAACCTCGGCGCGCAAGATCTACAGTTCCCCATTGGCTAAGTCCGTTGCAGGTTGCGGTTGTTCCATTGCAATATTGTGTGAAGAATGGGTTGCGGAAGTTTTGGCGATGAGCGTATGTTGAAAAATATTGGTCAACGAGGTCGGAAATATTTTGAAAAATATTTCTTCCATAAACGAAGAATTGGTCGAACCTTGTTGAGTTTGTGATGTCGAAGTTGTGACCGCGAGATGGATACCATTCGGTGTAGATTCGGTTTAGGGCAAAAGTGACGATGCAGTGAATGTTCGCGATGAGGGATGGGACTGGCCAAGTCGGATAGATTTCGCTTGACGTTACATTTTTGATGTAGTCAATGAAACGGACACGGACAGTTCTTGCGGAAGTGTTCGTTGGAACTCCAAGGTGAACGCGAATAAATTCGGGGATGAAGACATCGCGAAGACCCGGGGCATTGAAGCCTTGTTGGTTGAATTGGTTTGCTCCAATTGCGGAAATTGGTGGGATGTCGATGACTCCGCGTCCGTGGGGAGTGGCATTGTCTTCCATGAGCGGTGCGAGATTTACGGGAAGAATTGCAAGTTGAGTGTCGACAATTTCAACACCCTTGACGGTCAATGGCTGAAAGCCTTGTTTTGAAACTTCGACGGTGCAAGTTGAGTATTCTGGACGGTCGGAGTAGTTGACATCGGTTGTGTATTCAGCATCGGGAGCGGTTAAAGAATATGTAGTTGTTGCGCCTGATGAGTCTGAAACTGTTTCATATAAAAGAGCGCCAGAGTTTGAGAGAATTCGAACTCTTGCGCCCTCGATTGGAAGGTCTCCGTCAGCTGTTGTGACCATAACCTTTAATTGCCCTAAACCCATAATTAAAAAAACCTCTCTTTAAAATATTATTACTTAGATAATATATGAGAGGTTTTAAGATGTGTGAATTTTTTAGTGAATAGTTGGGATCAAACCTAATTCTTCGTATTTCTAAAAACAAAAAATAATCTAACAATAATTATTCACTATTAACTAAACTTTCTAGTTTTTCGTTTGAGAAAGGGGAGTTTGCCATAGCCACTCTTTCGCCGTTTTTGAAGACTAAAACTGTTGGGACGAATTCGATTCCATTTTCAATTGCGAGTGCTTCGTCGTCGTCGATATTGACGAAATAAAATTCGGCAAGGTGAGAATTGTTTTTTGCGAACTCTTCAAGAATTGGTTTCATCGCGCGACAAGGAGGGCACCATGGCGCAGTGAACGCGATTAGTGTCGTTATGGATTGATTAATGATTGTGTTGAATTGTGATGTTGTTAGTTGTTTAATCATTTTTTAGTGAATAGTGAAAAAAGAACAGTGAATAGTGCAGGTCAACTTTTAGGTTTTGGTTCGAAGACAAAATATAATTTGACAATCGTTATTCACTATCAAATATTCACTAAATGCGTTCTATTTCTTCAATCGTTCTTGAATAAATCTCGCTCAATTTTTTGAACTCGGCAAAACTTGTTCCTTCATTGATGTTGTGGATGTTGGTTTCTTGGTTTGGGAAAGTTGTTCCGAATGCAACGGCATTTGGCATGCTTCTTGCATATGTTCCACCACCAGTTTGGTAGGGTTCGGTTTTGGTGTCGCCTGTGACATCGCGGTAGGATTTTAAGAGAGCTTTGATATATGGCGAGTCGAGATCAGCGCAAAGATGTGCTTGATAGGCTAGCTCTGTTATTTTGCTCTCAAAAGCATACTTATATTCGTCAAGTCGTTTTTGAATTCTCTCAATGACTATTTCTTTTGTTAGAGTTTTCGGCATTCTTATGTCAAGGGTGATTGTCAAATCGTTGTCACCTTTTTCATAGTTGATGCAAGCAAAGTTTAGAGTCGTTTTTCCAGAGAGAGGACAAAATTCGTCAATCCCAAAATTCTTTGTTGCATCTAGGTCAAAGAGGTCAAGAGCTTTAAGAAGGTCGCAATTTGGAAACTTTTCTTGCAAAAGGTCGATTGCTTTGAAAATGGCATTATCCGCTTTTTCGCAGGACATGGCATGACCCGCAACACCAGTTGTTTCAAAAGACACCCCGTCACTAAGAACAGTCGAACAGCGGTCGGGAACAACATTTGCACGCTCGCCTGCCTTGATTGAAATAATATTTTTTTTGCAACATTCTGGTATTGTGAAATCGGTTTTTAGTTGCAAAATACCTTTTTCGCTTGAAACAAGCGGGAAGTCTGCGTCTGGAACTATTGAAAACTCTGGGATTTCAGCAATGAGGGAATTTGTTTTTTTAGAAGAATTTGCTTTTGACAAAAGAGTCGAAGATGCGACATAGTGTTTGATGCACCTTGAACCAGTTTCTTCGTTCATTCCAACAATTAAGCGATAGCGGTTTTTTAAGTTTTTGTCTTTTCCAGATTCAACCAAAGACTTGAAAATATGCAAGAAAACAATCGCTGCACCCTTGTTATCAACAACTCCTCTGCCATAAAGATGTCCATTTTTCTCTGTTAAGTCATAGGGTTCGAATTCCCATCCTTCGCCCGCGGGGACAACATCAAGATGACAAAGAATCCCGATGAGTTTTCCGTTTGGGTTTCCTATTTCGCAAAATCCAGCATAACCGTCAACATTTCCGCTTTTCAAGCCATACTCACTTGATTTTTGCAAAAACCATTCGAGTGCGTGATGACATTCTTTTCCGAATGGCATTGTTGGGGTTGCGGTTTTGAGGTCTTCAACTGATGGAATTTGCAGAAGTTCTTTAAGGTCTTTTAACATGGTAGCTCCTTTTGATTGAATATTGAATAGGTAAAGATAAAAAAATAATTTATCAACACATATTCCATATTCAATATTCAACAATAAAACATTTGCTTTTATTTCGTGTTTCTAGTATACTACTTCCATGGGCACAAGTAAAGTAAATTTGGACAAAAAAGTTAAAACTCGTTTCGCTCCGTCTCCAACGGGATTTTTGCACATTGGTGGACTTCGAACGGCATTATATGCATATCTCTATGCAAAAAAGCATGGGGGCGATTTTATTTTGAGAATTGAGGACACTGACCAAGAAAGGGAAGTCGAGGGCGCGAAAGAAGTTATTTATTCAACGCTTCGTGAATGTGGTGTTCATTATTCTGAGGGGCCCGATGTTGGCGGTGAATTTGGGCCATATATTCAAAGCGAAAGAAGAGCGATTTATGCGAAGTATGCGGAAAAGCTTTTGGCGACGGGAGCTGCGTATCGTTGCTTTTGTTCAATGCACAATGCACAATGCACAACGCACAATGGTTGTGAAAGTGAGGAGGTTGATGAATATATAGAGGCTGACCGCCTGTCGTCGGTCGCGGAACAAAGTAGCGGGAGAGCAATGGTCGCCCCTACAGTCATTTCAAAATACAACAAAAAATGCTTGCAGCTATCAAAAAAGCAAATAGAGGAAAATATTAAAAAAAATGTTCCATTTTGCATTCGTCAAAATGTTCCAACAGAGGGATTTTCTGAATATGAAGATATGGTGTTTGGAAAAATAACGGTTCCAAATGCGGATTTGGAAGACAATGTTCTTTTGAAATCTGATGGATTTCCGACTTATAATTTTGCAAATGTTGTCGACGATTATTTAATGGGAATAAACTATGTTATTCGCGGAACGGAATATCTCTCATCAACTCCAAAGTATAATCTATTGTATGAAGCATTTGGCTGGGAAATCCCGAAATATATTCACTTGCAACCAATAATGAAAGATGCAAAACAAAAGCTTTCAAAAAGGCATGGTGCGGCGTCTTATGACGACTTTGTCAAAAAAGGCTTTTTGCGTGATGCAATACTCAACTATATTGCGCTTCTTGGTTGGAGCCCGAAGTCAACAGAAGAAAAATTTGACCTAAAGCAGTTGGAAGAAAAATTTTCTCTTGACGGAATTTCAAGGTCGCCGAGTATTTTTGATGAAAACAAAATGAGGTTTATAAACTCGCTCTACATCAAAGAATTGAGTGCGGATGAATTCTATTCTCTTGCTGAACCGTTCATGAAAAAGTGTGAATGGCTAGAAGGATATGATTTGAAATATCTCGCAACGCTTTTGCAAGGAAGATGTGACACTCTCGCAGATGTTTCTCATTTGACGGAGTTTTTGAAAGAAAATGAATTTGAATCTTTTGAACTGAATAACTTCGTTCATGAAAAGAACAAAACAGATGTTGAGCTTGCAAAAAGAATATTGCCAAAATTGATTGATGTTATTAAAAACGGTTTTGACAACCTTAATGAAGAGTTTGCAAAATTTGCCGAAAGTGAATCGTTGAAAAAGGGTCAAGTCATGTGGATTTTTCGAATCGCAATCACGGGCGCGATCACGACATGTGGAGGAGCAGGAGAAATGGCGAAGTTGTTGGGGGCGAAAAAATGTGAATACAGACTAAAGGCTGTCGTGAAGAGAATTAGTTAATAGTGAATTTTTGTTGTAAAAATATTTAAAAACTGTTTCAACCGACACTATTCACTATTCATTACTAGAATGAAAATAATAGACAAAAACAAAAAAGCATTTCATGATTATTTTATTGAAGAGAGCATTGAGGCAGGAATTGTCCTTGAAGGAAACGAAGTGAAAAGCGTGAAAATGGGCGGAGTTTCGCTCAGAGACGCCTTTTGTCATTTTGACAAAGGGGAGCTTTTTCTTAAGAATTGTCATATTAATCCATATGAAAAAGGTTCATACTTCAACGCTGAGCCAAGACGAAACAGAAAATTGCTTCTTAACAAAAGCGAAATAAAGAAACTAGTTGGCAAAATCGCTCAAAAGGGATTAACGCTTGTCCCAACAAAAATCTATTTTAAAGGAAACTATGTCAAAGTCGAAATTGGACTTGCAAGAGGAAAAAAACAACACGACAAACGAGTAACCTTGAAAGAGAAAGATGTCAAGAGGGAGAGTGAGAGGGAGATAGCGAGATTGAAATAGCTAATGACAAATGTGAATAACGGTTGTTAAAGAGTTTTTAAATATTTTTACAACAAAAATTCACTGTTCACTAAAAAATCATGAAAAAACAAAAGAACCAAAAAACTCCTCCCCAGTCCCCTCCAATAGTCGCAATCAGCTCGCCTCGCGGGACGGGTGCGATTTCAATCATCCGACTATCAGGAGAGGGTGTTCATGAAATAGCAAAAAGGCTTGTGACTGTCAAAGAAACAATCAAGCCGAAGTTTTTGCATTACGGTTTGTTTGAGAGTGGAGAGTGGAGAGTGGAGAGTGGAGTGGAAGATAAAAACAATTTGACCCTAACTCCAAACTTCAAACTTCAAACGCCACTCTCGAATATAATTCGCGACGAGGTGATGATTGCGTTTTTCTCTGCTCCCAATTCCTACACGGGTGAGGACATGGTCGAGTTGTTTCCTCATGGCGGAGAATTTTTGACGAATGAGATTTTGAAATGTTTTATTTCCAAGGGATGTCGAACTGCGGAAAATGGTGAGTTTTCAAAGCGCGCGTTCTTAAATGGAAAGATTGATTTGACGAAAGCGGAAGCGATTGTTGACTTGATTCATGCTCAAACAGCGGGGGAAGCGAGAATAGCGTTTGATTCGTTGAGTGGTGGAGTCAAGAATAGCGTTCAAGTTTTGGAGCGCGAACTCGTTGAAGTCATTGCGAAAATAGCGGTCTGTGTTGACTATCCTGAAGAAGACCTTGAAGAAGTCACAAAGAGCGATGTTCAAAAGAGCGTTAAGAAAACGCTTGAAAAAGTTGGCGCGCTCATTGCATCCTATGGTCAAGGCAGGCTACTTCGAGAGGGTGTTCGAGTTGCATTGGTTGGGGAAACTAATGTCGGGAAGTCGTCGCTCATGAACGCGCTCCTAGGTCATGAGAGGTCAATAGTCACTGCAATTGCAGGAACAACTCGGGACTACATTGAAGAGAATTTCTCAATCGGCGGACAAAAATTTGTTCTCATTGACACGGCGGGTATTCGTGAGAGTGATGACGAAGTTGAAAATATCGGAATCGAAAGAACAAAAAAAATGGTCGACACGGCGGACATGGTTTTAGAGTGTGGAGTGTGGAGTGTGGAGAATGGAGTGAATGAGAAAAATAATTTGACTCTAGACTCAAACCCAAAAATAATTATTCGTGTTCAAAACAAAATTGACATCGCGGAAAAGGTTGAAAATTGTGATATTGGAATCAGTGCGAAAACTGGAGAGGGCATTGAGAAGTTAAAAAAGTTGTTGTCAGAAAAGTCAAAGGAGTTGACAGCATCTCCATTCTTAACTTCCAGCTCTCCGCTCTCACTAATTTCCAACCCTCGCCACTATGAAGCGCTTGTTCGAGCAAAAGAGTCACTCGCACTCGCGCTTGAAAACCTCGATTCATTCACCCTTGACTGTGTCAATGTTGATTTGACTGAAGCACTAAATTCAATATCATCAATAACAGGCATCAAAGCGACCGATGAGGTTGTCACAGAAATTTTCAAAAACTTCTGCGTTGGGAAATAGGGTCTTCAAACCTTTTGACGGAGAGTGCAAACATAAGCAGAACTCGATAAAGCAGTTGAAAACTGTTGAACAAGGGTTTTCAAGCCTCTCTGTTGGGATTTAACTAGTAATAGCAGTTTCTGAACAAGAGTGTTGAAAACACTTGACAAATAAAAATCAGTGCAATTTAAAACTCCAAAATACATGAAAAAAAGAAGAAGGAGAATAAAATCATAAAATGTGTGAAATTTGTGGGGTTGCAATTGAGATTGAAAAGATAGTTTGCAGCAAGTGCAGGACAAAAGAAAGAAAAAGAGGTTTAAGGGGTGCTATTGTTAGTGCTGCAATTGCGACAGTTGTCATGATATTTTTTCTGGCGCTTTTGCCAACTGTTTTGAGGTATTTTAATGTTCCGCTTGTGGTTGTTCCCGGAATTTTTAGTCTTGTTGCGATTGGATTTGGAATAAAAGCGATGACAGATGGAATAAAAGGATTGAAAAGAAAAGACTTGTTTCACATTTTAACTTTAAATATCTCAATTGTTGCGTTGCAAATATCAATAATGATTTTTAGTATAATGTTTTTGATAACATAAAATGAATTGCATTAAAATTTTAAAGGTGATATAATAAAACAATATGAACAAACTACACGAAATAAAAGACGAATTTGTTTTGAAAATTCAGCCTGTGGCATCAAGTGAGGAGCTTGACGTGATTAGGGTTGAATTTTTGGGAAAGAAGGGAAAGGTTCAAGAACTTCTCAATGCTTTGGGGGCAGTTCCAAAAGAAGAAAGACGGGAAATGGGACAAGCGCTCAATGAGTTGAAGAATGCTATTAGTTCTGAGATTGAAGAAAAGGGCAAGAGAATTAAAGAAGCGGAACTGAATGCAAAGATTGCGATGACGACTCTTTATGATGCTTCACTTCCATATGAAGCGAAGTCTGGATCTCTTCATCCAATAACAAAAATCATCAATGAACTTGAAGATATTTTTGCATCAATGGGTTTTTCTATTGAAGATTATTCTGAAGCAGTTTCCGACTTTGAATGTTTCACTTCACTCAACATTCCAGAACATCATCCAGCAAGAGATATGCAGGACACATTTTACTTAGAGAATGAATCAGGACAAAATCCCAAACTTCTAAAAACTCACACTTCCGCTGCTCAAAATGCGTTAATGAAAAAGTATGGCGCGCCACTTAGGGCAATTTTTCCGGGAAGATGTTTTCGGAACGAAGCGACAGACGCGACCCATGAGAACACTTTTTTTCAAATGGAAGGCATGATGATTGACGAGGGAGTTTCAATTTCAAACTTGATTTATTTCATGAAAACAATGCTTAGTAAAGTGTTCGAACGTGATGTTGAAGTTCGTCTTCGCCCGGGTTATTTCCCGTTCGTTGAACCGGGGTTTGAGTTGGATATTAAGTGCTTGATTTGTGGTGGACAGGAGTCTGAAAGTGGTGCGAAGGGATGTCCGAGTTGCAAGCATTCTGGTTGGCTTGAACTTTGTCCATGCGGAATGATTCACCCGAATGTTTTGAAACAAGGAGATATTGACACAGAAAAATATAGCGGTTTTGCTTTTGGGCTTGGGTTGACAAGACTGGCGATGATGAAATTTGCTGTTAAAGACATCAGAGTTTTCAATGGCGGAAAGATTGAGGAACTGAAAATCAAAGCATAACACATAACGCATAACGAGAGATAGAATTTTAACAATCATTATTCGTTATGAGTTAAGTGTTGTGCATTAAAAGGCATTATGAAAATATCAATAAATTGGCTAAAAGACTTCGTTGACATCAAGGGCAACGAAATTGAAAAACTACTTGAAAATTTTACTCTTCGTGTTGCGGAAATCGACGACGTGGAGTATGTTGGAAAAAACATCAACAACATCGTTGTTGGTGAAATTGTTGAGTGCGAGAAAGCACCGAACTCGAAAAAGCTAAGCTTATGCAAAGTTGATGTTGGGGAAAAAACTCCGCTTGACATTGTCTGTGGTGCTATGAATGCAAGGAAAGGTTTGAAAACTGCAATCGCTCTTGAAGGTGCGGTTTTGGGAGATTTGACAATCAAGCCGACGACTGTTGCGGGGCACCCGTCTTTTGGAATGTGTTGCGGTGCGGATGAATTGGGAATCGGTCACAGCGACGGCATAATCGAACTGAGTGAGCAAGATTTGACTATTGGCGGAAAACCAGTCAAAAACGGAACGGACATCAAAAAAGTTCTTTCGATTGAAGATGTTGTTTTTGAAATCGACAACAAGAGCGTGACGAACCGCCCTGACATGTGGGGTATGTTCGGTGTCGCGCGCGAAGTCGCTGCGATTCTAGGAAAGCCTTTGAAAGATTTCAAAAAAGAAAAACTGCCGACAAAGAGCGAAACGGAAATTAAAGTTTGCGAGGGAGTTCACAGATATTCATGTTTGACGATTGAAAATATCAAGAGTGCGAGTGAAGTGGAGCGTGAAATTGAGGATAAAAATAATTTGGCTCTAGGTTCAAGCTTCAAACTCCAAACTCCAAACACAATGAAAATTCGCATGCATTATGTTGGTCAGCGTTCAATCAACCTTTTAGCGGATTTGACAAACTATGTCATGCTTGAAGTTGGTCAACCAATGCATGCGTTTGAAAAAGGTCACATCGGAAAATTGAGTGTTCAAAACGGTTTTGAGGGTGAGTTCTCGACTCTTGATAACACGAGAAGAAACATTGAAAAAGGCATGATGATGATTATGTCGGATTCTCTTCCTGTCGCGGTTGCGGGTGTAATCGGCGGACTTGATAGTGCGACGAAGTCGGAAACAAATGCAATCGTTTTGGAAAGCGCAACTTTTTGCCCGGTTTCTGTTCGTAAAACTTCAAATAAACTCGGAGTGAGAACAGACTCTTCTTCACGCTTTGAAAAGACTCTTGACCCAGAATTGACGCTGCAGGCGATTGCTCGTTTTGTTTTTCTTTTGAAAGAGATTTGTCCAAGCATAAAAATCGACAACCTTATTGATAACCATGTGAAAAAGTATGACGAAGTCAAATTGAATTTGACAAAAGACTACATTGACAGAATCACAGGCATTGACATCAAGAAAGAAAAAATATCTTCAATACTTTTGTCTTTAGGGTTTGGAGTGAAATTTAATGAGACGAAAAAATCGTTTGAAGTCAAAGTTCCATCTTGGAGAAGAACGAAAGACATTTCAATCAAAGAGGACATCATCGAAGAAATTTCAAGAATCTATGGCTACGACAATTTTATCGCATCTCCGCCTTCGCTTTCAATGCAGAATGCAGAATGCAAGATGCAGAATGATGGTCAAATTAATTCTTATGTTTCGCAATCTTCTCGTCTTGTTCGCAGAATCAAAGATATTTTGGTTGACAAGTTTTCAATGCATGAAATTCACAATTATATTTGGCAAGACGCAAAAAAGTTGAAGAAACTTGGAATTGAGATTGAACCGAATATTCGCATTCAAAATGCGCAAAACTCTGAAAATGACACTTTGAGAAAAACTATTGTTTCGTCATTGTTGCCCGTGGTCTATGAAAACAGATTCTTTAATGATGAATTTGGTGTTTTTGAAATCGGTCGCATATTTGATCGTGAAGACGGAGAAATCAAAGAAGAGATGAGTCTTGGTTGCGTTCTTTTTTCGAAGAAGAAAAAAGAGAAAGATTTGTTCTTAGAGGCAACAAAAATCATAAAATGTATACTAGGTGACACAAAAGGAATTAACCCACATTTTGTTCTCGACTCTGAAGCAACATTCAAAAAAGAATATGAACATCCGAAAAATTTCTATATTGTTTGCACTGAAGATGAGCCAGTCGGAATTTTGAACCTTGTTCATCCAAATGTCAAGGATGAAATCGATAAAAATGCAAGTATTGTTTGTTTTGAACTCTATTTCAATGCGTTTGGAACAAAGGAAAAAGCAAAAGAAAAAATCGCGGAAGTTTCAAAGTATCCACAAATGACGTTTGACCTCACACTCATCATGAACAAAAACATAATGTTTTGTGATGTTGAAAATGCTTGGGCAAATGCGGGAATCAATAGTTTGAGAAAAGTCGACATAATCGACATCTATGAAAAAGAAGGTTCAAGAGAGAGTTCAGTGACTCTAAGATTCCACTTTTCACTAATGGAGAGAAACCTCACTCAAGAAGAAGTTAACGCTTCAATGGAAAAAGTCAGAGAAAGATTGATTGAAAGAGGAGTGAGGTTTTAGATGGATTGAACATTTAATACGAAATATTGAATAGATAATGTTGAAATATTAATTTGACAACACATATTCAATATTTTTCATATTCAATAAAGAAATTATGGCTATCTACAAAGATTTGGAAGACATCGAAGTTGAAAGACTTTGTGAAATTAACGACATTGAAGCGTTGTATGAAAAAGGTTTGCGTGAAAAAAAAGCAGGTAATTTTGTTGAAGCAAAAAAATTTTTTACTTTCTCTTCGCAACTTGGAAAGTATAAATCCTATGCTCAACTCGGCAGTTGTTTTGAAAGCGAGGGGGACATCAAAAATGCCGTCAAGAACTACAAGCTCGCCTTTGGCTATGGAGTTGACGCTGTTGCGGTTCACCTCGCAACACTCATTCTTGAAAAAGAAAAAAATCTTGCTCTCTATGTTCTTGAACAAAGTGCCCTAACAGGAAACAAAGAAAGCAGAGAAATGTTGAAAAGAATTTTGGCATAAAAAAAGATGAAATAAATAAAAACAAACCGCAGTGATTCATTGTGATTTGTTTTTTTTCGCAAATTTTGACGGATGCTTTTTTTCAATATTCAGTGCCAATAGCACCAATGATAGAAATAGTGTTTTGTTTTTATTATTGGGTGTGGACTCACTTATTTTTTTCACTGAGAATCGTGAAAGTTTTCTGTTAGTATTTGTGAAATATTGTGAATGTCGAACAAACAATGCTCAAGTTGAATTAAGAGAAACGAGTCTTTTCTTTTTTCCCTTTTTTCATGACATTTAAAATTTTCACATTCATCAAATTCTTTGATTGGTTTTTTGTGAAATGAGCAAACACCATATTTCAACCTTTCAAAAGAATAAATATGTTTTTGATAATAAGCAGAATAATACTCGCACTTTTTGCAGATTTCTTTCTTCATGAATTTATTATAGCACATTGAAAAAGGCAGAGTCAAGTATTTGGGGGATATTTCCCCCAAATTTTCATTTTATTTTATGATATAATTTGATTATGAGTTATGGTAAAGTAATAGAAAAAATTAGGAAAGAAAAAAACATGTCCCAGCGTGCTTTTGGTGATTTGGTTCAACTTGACCATACTTATATTGGGCAATTGGAGAAAGAGATTGCAAAAGGAAAGCCATTAAATCCAACAATAACAACATTAAAGCAAATTTGTGACCGTTCGGGATATTCGTTCAAAGAATTTCTTGAAGAAGCGGGATATATTTAAAAAAAAAAGTAACTCAAGAAATTTTCCACCAAAAAACGCATAAGGATTTTTTAATCGTTATGCGTTTTTTTGTTTTGAATATTTTCGGTTTAAATCCTCGCAGTTTCGTTTTGATGTCATTGAGCCCGACATCTCGCAGTCTTGATGCGGGGGATGTTTCATTTTTTGAGAACCATTAAACAATGACTTGTTTTCTTGTTGTTGTTGGGTTTTCTTTTAGCCATGCGAGGAGTTTGAAGTTGTTGTCATCGATTGCGTTTTCAACAAGGGTTTTTCCATTATACATGTCAGATGGACCATAACCATGTTCAAAGAGGAATTTGATTCCGTTTGTGTTGTTATACATAGCGCTTCTCGCGGCACGCTCAAGATACAGAGGGTGTGCGCCGTCTTTTCCAGATTCTTGCTTATAGAAATCATAGCCGATTTTTTCAAGAATGTGGAGAACTTCGAAGTGACCAGCATAGAGTGCTTCGCCGACTGCTTTGTCGGTTGGAACTCTTAGGTCAGAATGCTTCAAAATATATTCAAGAGTGAGCCATTCATTGCTTCGAACGGCGCTATCGAATGCTTCTTGATTAATCCACTTGTTGTGCATCTCAATGAACGCAAGAATTTCAAAGTGTTCACGAACGACAACTTCACAAATGATTCTTGGGCCAACGATGTTTGCAACTTCATAATGAGAAATGTTGAACCTTGCTAAAAGATTCAGAAGTCTTGGAAGTTTTCCTTGAACACACATTGCGTTGATATATGGTTCTAGAAGTTTGTGTTTTTGAACAGGGTCAAGGTCAATTAGCATCTTGAGAAGTTCAAAATATTGCTCTTCGTGTTCTTCGTCTTTGTAGCCTTTGAAATCAACCATTTTCGCAACATAGGAAAATGCGACAGGGTTTTTGAGAGCCCCTTTTTCGATCAAAAACTTGACGACATCAAATTTCAACTCTTTTGAAGCGACAAAAAGTGGTTTTGAATTTGAATAAGTTGCTTCACCGCCCTCGGCGATAATGTTTTGAAGCACTGAAATATCAGTAAGTTTTGCTTTGCATTCAGCAACCAAAACTTCGCCCAAAGTTTTCACTCGTGCTTTTTCAAGTTGCTTCTCTCTTAGTTGTTGCAGTTTTTCACTTGGTTTTGACATTTAAAAATTCCCTTGAGTGTAGTGTCTAATAAAATAATTATACTACTTTTAAATAAAATAGTCAAATAGTTTTTCATGAAATAAAAAATCAAAAACCAAATAAATATATCGAAAAATGTCTCGTTATTGAAATTGTTTGTTCGTGTTTATCAAAAAAAGAAAAAAATGTGCTATAATATTAATGAAAAACCACAAAAACATAGTGGGTTAATCGTATATAATATGTGGGGGATTTAACTTAACACGGATTTTTACAAAGGAGAATGGGTTGAACAAAAGCGAAAATGCCACGGCGTTAATCAAAAAATTTAAGCAAGGAGACACAAATGCTCTTGAACGCTTGATGCTTTTGGCGTATAAAGACTTGTTTTATCTTTCCTATAGTTATTTAAAAGACAAAATGTTGGCAGAAGATGTTGTCAGCGACTCTTTCATAAAACTTATTGAAAAAATTGAAACCATCAACAGTGAAAAAAATTGCTATGCTTATCTTCGGGCGATAGCCGTAAACCTTTCTTTGGATGTGATCAAGAAAAGAAAAAAAGAAGAAATCACAAACTTGAGTGATAATGAAAGCATGTTTGTTTGCGATGGAATATCTGAAGAGGATGTGTTGGTCAGAGAAATAATAAGTGAAATGAAAGAAGAGGAAAGAGAGGTGTTGATTCTTTATTCGCATGATTACACTTTAAAAGAAATAGTAGAAAAAACGAGCAAAACAATAAATCAAGTTCGTTTGCTAATAGAAAAATCAAAAAAAACGTTTTCTGAAAAATACCAAAAATCGGAGGAAATTAAAAATGGATAACAAAAATATGTTAAATGATGGCGACATCAAAAAGAAAATTAAAAAAAGTGTCACAACGCCTATTGTTCAAGAAGATGTTGAAGTTCCTGACATGAGCATAACTATTAAAATGCTTTCAAAAAATGAATTGTATTTCAATGGTGAAAAAAACATATTTGAGCAAAAAGAAAATTCTAAACAAAAAAAGGTGCCGTTTTGGAAAAGACAAAAACTGATGAGAGTTGCGTCTCTTGTCACAATCATAACTCTTATGTTCACGACTGGATTTGGGTTGTGGTTTGGTTTTCGTTCAGATGAAGTGGTTGCTAATCCTTTTCAATTGGCATCTCCAGTTTTAACGATTGAGGGCAATTATTTGAGATGGACTCCTGTTGAAAATGCAACGGGTTATCGGATTTATCATAATCCGTCTATTGAAGTGGGCGCGGACATTAATTATTTTGTGATTACACCACAGATGAATTTGTCCAATGTGTCCGTTCGTGCTTTAGGAGGAGAGGGATTTGAAAATTCATCCGTGACCAGAACCTTTAGCTCCACGGATGAAGTTGCATCATGGGCGACTGTTGTTGGAGCGACTAGATATAATGTCCTTATTAAAAATTCTAGGGGTGAAGTGGTTGAAACGATTCAAACAAGCGAAACAAACATAGTGCTACCGAATTTCTTTGTTGCAGGACAATTCGAAGTTGTTGTTCATCCACTAAATGAAAACGATGAAGAAATTGAAACATCTCTTGCATCAAGTCAAATAGTCAGCGCAATAGCAATTAAAGAAGCTTTGCGCGAATTGATTGAAAGCGAAAATATCGACATAGAACAAGCAATTCAAGTGGCTATTGATCAAGTTGTTGCAAGTGGAGTTGACATGAGTCTTATTAACACTAATATAATAATTTCAGCAATTGTTAGTGAGTTTGATTCAGAAGGGTTGACAACGGGCGCTGTTATCGCGGCGATAGTCGATGCATTTGATGCAACTGGAGTGACAACCAAAGCGGTTATTTGTGCAATAGCGTCAGCATGGGGTGGCACTATTTCAGAACAAGACATAATAAATGCGTTGGCGGACAGAATTGAAACAACAATCACTATTGGCTCAAATGGAAATTGGTTTGTTAATGGAGAAGATAGTGGAGTGAGTGCAAGAGGACAAGATGGGCAAAATGGTCAAGACGGCAATGACGGGCTGAGCGCGTTTGAAGTGTGGTTAAAAGCAGGACATACTGGGACAATGAATGATTTCTTGGAATGGTTAAGGGGCGTGAGCGGACAAGATGGAGCGGATGGACAAGATGGAAAAGACGGTCAGAACGGATTGAGTGCGTTTGAAATATGGTTGCAAGCGGGCAACAGTGGAACAATTGACGATTTTCTGGAGTGGTTGCGTCGTCCTCCAGCAACTGTTTCAAGCTTTGATCTTTCTTTTGAAAATGCATTTTCACTGGTGTTTCATTCAGTGACCATGCCGAAAAATACTGCTATTTGGCAACCAAGTTCACCAGCAAGATGGGGATATAATTTTGCAGGATGGTATAGAGATGAGGACTTGATATCTCCAGCACATTTTCCATTTCTACTCACTCAAAACACAACTTTATATGCAAGATGGGATTCAAACTTCTTCTATGTCAATGGAAGTTCCATTGTGGGACTCACTGCACTAGGGCGACAACAAACATCAATAACTATTCCAAGGCATATTGATGATATTGCCGCAAATGCTTTTAATGGTGAAACAAATTTGCAAGCTGTTGTTTTTGAAGAAGGAGCGAGAATTCGCAGTATTTTCACAGGGGCATTTCGAAATGCAACAAGTCTAGTTTCAATAACCATTCCGGCATCAGTGGGCTACATAGGGCAATTTGCTTTTGCGGGGACAACTGGTCTTGTTAGTGTTGTTTTTGAAGATGGCATTGAACTTCTAAGAATTAGAGGATGGACATTTGAAGGGGCAACAAGTCTAGAATCAATTGTTTTGCCCCCGTCAGTGACAGAAATTGAAAACTCAGCATTCAGTGGAACAACAAGCTTGTCTTTAATCCACATTCCCTCATCGGTTGTCACGATTGGGAGCGGTGCATTTTTTGATTCAGGGTTGACTTCAATAATAATACCATCATCAGTGACGAGTATTGGAACGCAAACATTTTTTGGTTGGACAAATAATCAAACAATATATTTTCAAGGGCGTTCGGGGCCAATGAGTGATTGGGTTTGGACAGAGGGAGTAAACTTCAATGCAAATGTTGTTTGGAGTGCCTAGAAAAATTAAAAACGAGGAGAGTAAAATTTCTCCTCGTTTTGTTTGTTGTTAGATCGTTTTTTGAACTAGTTCACTCAATTCTGTTCCGTCAACTGGAAGACCAACTCCAAGCATAGCAAGGCTTAAGAGGAGGTCAGCATAATTTTTAAGAGTGCTGTGATCGTCTTTTAGTGCTTGTTGCATTTTTGAAAAGACTGAATGGTTTGGATTGATTAATAGTATTTTTTTCGCTTTCGGGGCTTTCATCATTGGGTTTGGGGCGGGGACTGCTCCGAGAACTTTTTCCATTTCGATTGTGATTTCTCCCTCGCTCGTTAGAGATGTTGCGTGGTCAAGAATTTTTGTCGAGAGTCGAACATCGAAAACTTTTCCTTTGAGGTGGGTTTTCACAAAAGTCAAAAGCTCTTTTGCAGTGTCTTCTTCCTTCATTAGCTCGTCTTTTTCGTCATTCGAGAGTTCAACCGCATCGGGAGAAGTGACTGGCAAGAATTTTTTTTCTCCATACTCCATCAAAACTTTCATGACGAATTCGTCAATCTTGTCGTGGAGGAAAAGAACTTCATATCCGCGCTCAAGAACAGCAGCACAGTGGACACTTTTCTTGATTTTTTCCGCGTTTTCGCCGACTGCATAGTAGATGTATTCTTGAGAAACACCAGCTCTTTCAATGTATTCTTTCAAACTTGTCAAATTGTCGCTGTTTGAAGAGTTGAAAAGCAACAAATCCTTAAGATTGTCTTTGCGAATACCAAAATGTTCATATGTTCCAAATTTCAACGCAGTTCCGAACTCATTGAAGATTTTTTCGTATTGCTCGCGGTTATTCTCGAGTGTTTTTTTGAATTCATCCAAGATTTTTTTCTCAAGAGAGCGTGAAATTAATTTGAGGTGTTTAGTGTGTTGCAAAATTTCTCTTGAGATATTGAGTGGGAGATCAGAGCTGTCGACAAGCCCTTTGACGAATGAAAGATATTCCGGCAAAACATCAGAGCATTTTTCCATGACAAGAACACCTTCAGAATAAAGTTTCAGACCATATGATATTTTTTCGCCTCTCATGAATTCATCAGAAAACCTTGAAGGAATGAAGAGAAGTGTTGAATAAGACACAGTTCCTTCAAGGGACGCAAAAATGTGCTTCAGCGGAGGGTTGAGGTCGCCAAACTCCGACATATAGAAGGAGTTCAATTCTTCGTCTTTAACTTTTGATTTTGGCTTTTTCCAAATAGGAATCATTGAGTTGAGAGTTTTCAACTCTCTTGTCTTGGAGGTTTTTGGAGTTTTTGCTCCTTTTTTTGATGCAGAGGTCTTGCTCTTGGTGTCTGCTGAGTCATCCGTTCCAATATCCTCTTTAATTATTTCCACTTCAACTGCAAGTTCTTGTTCGAATCTGATTGGATAGCGAATATAGTCAGAATATTTTTTGATTAGCTCCTCAATAGTGTCTTCATTAAGAAATTGAGAATATCTAAAATCATCATCATCTTCATGAAGTGTCAAAACTATTGCAATGCCACCGCTTTTGTCTAAAAGCATAGAGTTTATTTTTGATGAAGTCGCAACTGGAGCAATTTCATAACCATCGACCCCATGGCTTGTCCACAAAAAGGTTTCCTTTGTTCCGAATTTTTTTGAAATGACTTCAATTTTTTTTGCGACCATAAATGCAGAATAAAATCCAACTCCAAACTGTCCGATTAGTCCGCTGTTATTTTCGTCACTTTTTCCATCTTTTTTGTTATCTTCTTGAAGTTTTTTCTTGAATGCAAGTGTTCCGCTTTTTGCAATGGTCGAAAGGTTTTCTTCAAGGTCTTTTTCGTCCATTCCAATTCCGCTGTCGCGTATCGTCAATGTTCTTGCGGTTTTGTCGAGTGAAATGATGATTTCAAAATCAGTTGTCGCCTTGTCGTTTGTCAGCGACAAGAACTTCCTTTTGTCTAATGAATCCGAAGCATTAGAAATTAACTCACGCAAAAAAATCTCCTTGTTCGTGTAGATGGAGTTAATCATGAGTTCAAGTAGTCTTTTTGATTCAGCTTTAAATTCTTTCATGCTCCATATAATACCATATTATTAAGTCGCAGTCAAATATTTTTTGGTCAAAATCAATCATTATCTTGAAATTGAGTCGAAGAAAACGACAGGTTTCGACTCGCAAAATAGTTTAAAAAATGCAAAAAATCGTTTGACATACAAACTATTTTGAGCTATAATATTATTATGAATTTGAAGAGATATAAAAGAAAAGTCTATTATTATGAGACCGATGCACTTGGAATTGTGCATCATTCTAATTTTATTCGTTGGCTTGAAGAAGCAAGACTTGATTTTTTTTGTCAACTTGGCGTTGACTATGAAAAACTTATTGAAATGGGTATTGCAATAATTATTTGTGGAGTTTCGTGTGACTACAAAAAGATGTTCAAGTTCAACGAAGAATTTGAAATTGAACTTAAAATTTTGGAAATGTCAGCAGCAAAATTTAGTGTTGGCTACACTGTTTTTCACAAAAACCAAATTCATGCAACGGGGAAAACAGTTCATTGCGGAGTCAAGGACAACAAAATAATATCATTAAAAAAAACACTTCCAGAAATTTATGAAAAAATGGAGATATTTATTAAATAAAAAAATGACTCTCAAAAAACAAATTCAGAAGTTGTTGGACTATTAGGAATAAAAAAAAGTAGAGACAGATTTTTTAGTCTCTACTTTTTTTTTTGCAAACGCAAAAGTGATTTGTTATTTTGAAACAACACATGCCATTTCAAAAAGTTCTTTGTTGAAAGGCTTTTTTATTTTTAGTGCTTCGAAGATATCCATGTCGAAAATTTCGTTGTTTTTGATTCCAACAACCCTCCCGCTTTTTCCGTTCATTAAGCAGTTCACTGCAAGAGAGCCGAAACTTGTTCCCAAGAATCTGTCTTGCATTGTTGGAGAGCCACCGCGTTGAATGTGTCCAAGAACAGTGATTTTGACGTCATGTGAAGTGTTCTCGCGAATATTGATGGCGAGTTGATGGCTTGAGCCAACACCTTCTGCCATGACAATAATCATGCTTTTTTTGCCTTTTTGATAGCCTTTTTCAAGCGTCTTGTAGAGCTTTTTGATGTCGGGTTTCACCTCAGGAACGAGAATAATTTCCGCACCTCCACCAATTCCAGAATAGAGAGCAATGTCTCCACAATCGCGCCCCATGACTTTGACGATTGCGACTCTTGAGTGAGAGGACATAGTGTCGCGGAGTCGGTTTATTGAGTCAAGAACCGTGTTGCAAGCCGTGTCGAAGCCAAGAGTAAAGTCGGTATAGGCAAGGTCGTTGTCAATTGTTCCCGGAATTCCGATGCATGGAATTCCGCATTGAGTCAGTCTTTCAGCGCCACGAAAAGAGCCATCACCACCGATGACGACAAGCCCCTCAATACCCTTTTCTTTGAGTGTCGAGACTGCTCTTGCGGTTCCCTCGGGGGTTGGAAACTCAAGGCATCTTGCGGATTGCAAAATTGTTCCGCCACGTTGAACAATATCGGAAACATCAGTGGATTTCATTTTTTGAAGTCTGTTTTCAATAAGTCCTCGATAACCTCTCTCAATGCCAAAAACTTCAACTTTGTTCGCAATAGCCGTCCTAGTCGCAGCTCGAATCGCTGCATTCATCCCGGGAGCATCGCCCCCACTTGTCAATATTGCAATTTTTTTCATGTTAATAGTATAGCCGATTTAAATGAGTGCTGTCAAATGAATAATGTTTAATTTTTTCAATATTCAGTGTTTGGAATCCAAAATCTCAAGATTTCTTCAACGCATTGCTTGCGAGAAAAGCGAATGTTTTTGACTCAAAAGACTTGACGAGTTTGTGAAATTGTGATATTATTGATTAGAATAATGATTTGGAGAATTACATATTATGGTCAAGTTTAATCCATTAGACATCAATTTCAAAAATCCGATTGGGGCACAAAAGGCTGGAACGAATGCCAATTTCCGTCTTGCTTTTGATCGTCCTTCAGCGCCTGAAGATGTCTATTTGTGTCTCACTAAAAATGGTGAAGACCAAGTTCGCTATGCAATGGAGTTTGTTGACAAATCCAGTGAAGGAGAGTTCACATATTCAATTAATTTAAGTGTTCATTGCAGAGGGCTATATACGTATCATTTTATTGTCCACACCAAGAAAGACGAGATTTACATTGGCTCTGACGAAGAACTTAACGCGGTTTATGGAAAAGGCGGGGAGTGGCAATTGACTGTTTTTGACGGCTTTGTGGAGTCCGAATGGCTTAATTCATCGGTGATGTATCAGATTTTTGTCGACAGGTTCAATGTTGGCGAACCAAGATTAAAAACGAAAAAAGGCATGGTTTATCGCGATGATTGGGGCGGTGTTCCAGTCTATTTGCCAAACAGCGAAGGAAAGATTGTCAACAATGATTTATTTGGCGGAAACCTTCGCGGTGTTATTAAAAAACTTGGACACTTAAAATCAATGGGAGTCAAAGCCATCTATTTGAACCCAATATTTGAAGCAAGAAGCAATCATAAATATGACACTTCAAACTATAGAAGGGTTGATTCAGATTTTGGAACGAATGAAGAGTTGCAAGAATTAATCAAAAAAGCTGATAAAAAAGGCATGAAAATTATTCTTGATGGAGTTTTTTCCCACACAGGTGACGATTCGATTTATTTCAACAAATATGGAACATATGACACCATTGGGGCATATCAATCAAAAGATTCGGCATATGCAAGTTGGTATCGTTTCACTGATTTTGAAAACAGAAAATATGAGAGTTGGTGGAACTTCGACACACTTCCGAATGTTGACGAAAATAATCCACAATTCAACGAATTCATCAACGGTCCCGAGGGAGTCATTGATTTTTGGACAAGAATGGGCTTGGGCGGATGGCGCCTTGATGTTGCAGATGAACTTCCGGATGAGTTTTTAGACAACCTTTATCGTGCAACAAAGCGTGCGAACCCAGAAGCTGTTGTCATGGGCGAAGTTTGGGAAGACGCGTCAAACAAAGAGAGCTATGGCAAAAGAAGAAGGTTTTTGAACGGCGGTCAAATGGATTCGGTCATGAACTATCCGTTCAAAGAAGCAATTCTTGAATACGCTGTTTGGGGAAACTCTCAAGTTCTCTCAAAAGCAATCATGACCCAAAAGAACAACTACCCAAAGTGCGTGAGAAAGAATCTCATGAACATGCTTTCAACCCATGACACAGCAAGAATCTTGACTGTTCTCGGTGGAAAGGATTTGGATGCGGATGTCAAAGTCAAAGCAAAAAGCAAGCTTAATCAAGATGAGATGAAATGGGCAAAAGCGAAACTAAAAATCGCCGTCACACTCCAGTTCATGCTTGAGGGAGTGCCGTGTGTCTACTATGGTGATGAAATTGGAATGCAAGGTCATCATGACCCGCTCAACAGAGGTTGCTTTGTTTGGGAAAAACGTGACTCAAAAGTTTTGAAACTTCACAGAGTTTTGGGAAAACTGAGGTTTGAAAAAGAAGACATTTTTAAACATGGCGAATTTGAAATAACAAAAAGCACAGGTGGATTGTTTTTCTGTGCATGGACTCATGGAAAAGAAAAAATACACATCCTCTTAAACAACAGTGACGAAGATTTTAACTTCGTTCCAGCATCAAACCTTGTCGATATTCTGACCAACAAATCATATGACGGAGTCGTTAAGAAAAGAGACTCGGTCGTGTTGATAAAAAGTTAAAGCAAAAGAAAAAAACAAATAGCGAACAAATTGTGTAGAAGAATGGCAAAATAGAAAATTGCAGAAAAAATTGACCTGCACTATTCGCTTATTCACTATTCACTAATAAAAGGAAGGAAACAGATGAACATTTGGCACAGCGTCCGAAAGGACAGAATCAGACCCGACAAGTTTCTCGCAGTGATTGAAATTTCAAAAGGGTCGAAGAAGAAGTATGAGCTAGACAAGGAAACTGGTCTTCTCATTTTGGATAGGATGTTGTATACTGCAACGCAATATCCAGCGAACTACGGGTTCATTCCAAGGACTTATGCAACAGACGATGATCCGCTTGATGTTCTCGTTCTTTGCGGTGACGCGCTCGACGGTTTCACGACGGTTGAATGCTATCCAATAGGAGTCATGAGAATGCTTGATTCAAAAGTTCCAGACGATAAAATTATTGCGATTCCATTAAAAGACCCAACTTGGAATTTCTACAAAGACATCAAAGAACTTCCTCCCCACATCATGGATGAAATAGTCCACTTTTTCACGGTCTATAAGCAGTTGGAAAAGAAAAAAACGACCAATTTCCAAACACTATCAGTGAACGAAGCAAAAGAAATAATCCAAAAATCCATAGCCGCTTATAACGAAAAATACTAGAGTCTTTGTTCTTTCGTTGGGAAAAAAACGGATAATCTTGTTTTTAATAATCCAGCTGACTCCATGTCAAAATAGAGTCATTGATTCTTTTGTCGAGGCGGATGTCTAAAAAATTGCATTACATTGCGCTTGACAGTAAAAATAAAATCTCGTCACACAGTTAATGTAATTAATGAAACAAAGCGAAATAAATCAAAAATTTTAAAAAGTTGTGTTGTTTTTTCCACAACGCAAAAGGATAAGCAAATGAACGAACAAAATTCGGAAGAGCAGAATTTTGATGGGGCGTCGGACGACAGAAAAGATAAAAAAGTGACGAAAGCTTTTGGAATTGTTGCTCTGATTGTTGGGGCGGTTGCAACTGTTTTGGCGATTGTGTTTTTTGTGGTTGCTTTGAGTGGTTTTGTTACTCACCAGAACGCTTCTAATGATGGAGGAATTATTATTCGTGTTTTGCCTGTTCTTTTGATTGCAATTTTTTTGCCATTCATCATAACTACTTTAGTCATTGGCGGAATTTTTGGAAACATTCAAAGAAAAATAAATAGGCACAACGATGTATTAGGTTTAAAGGTGATGACAATGTTAAACTTGGCATTGGACATTTCAACCGTTGTTTTCATGATTCTGGGCTTGGTCTTCTCAATTCTTTAGGAGTCTTCAACTCTTATGAAAAGGTTGACTCTAAAGTCTGACAAATGTAAATACCTCAATTTGAAGTGAAAAAATTCAAAATCAAAAAAAGTCAATTTTCGTCATTAAAAACGAGTTGACTTTTTTTTGTTTTTGTGATATGATTGATGAGTCAAGTTTGCAATCGGTCATGGGGTTCAAATTGAAAGAAAGCAGACTTGAAAAAACAAAGGAAAAACAATCATGGAGAACAAAAGACTAGACGGATTAAAAAAGGTTACCTTGTTTATTATAGGTATTATTTCTCCTATGTTTTTAGCAATCATTATTCCTGCTGTGACTTCCGACAACACGTGGCTGTTGTTTCTCTTGATTCCGTGGGGGGCTGTCCTCGCGGGAGCGATTGCTGTGCTTATCGTCATTTTAATCAAAGTCGGAAAGAAAGATTTGCCTGAACATGTTAAAATACATAATATGCTAAATGAGTTCTACAAAAACAATGAATCACTTGAAGAAATGTATTTTTGTGAATTTGGCGAAAAGGCGAGTCGAATTCCGTTTTTAGTCAAGAAAAATTGGATGCAGTCATTTCATGGCAGAAAAGAAATCACTTTCGATGAGGATGTGTTTTTGAAAAAAGAAGAAAGTGAAGAAGTTGACAACATCAAGTTTTGTCTTGTCGATGAATTTAATGCGTTTGAGAATGCTCAAACTGACCGAATAATAGAAGCGAGAATTGCGGACGGCTCAAAGCTTGTGAATAATCCAGCTCTCTACACGAGTGCAATCAAAGATGTAAAAATAGGAATTGAAATCGAAGTCAAAAAGACGAGATACTTTCCACTTTGTGCGAACTTGACAAAAATGGAAGAAGATATTAAGGAGGTCGTTGGCAAAACAAAAAACATATCCCAAGCATTTTTGAAAAATTTCAAAAGTCTTGACAAAATGAAAAATGACGATGGTTCCTTGAAAACAAAACCTCTTCCAGTTGGAGCAACCGCTGCGATATTTTTGAAAGGTGAAGAAGATCGGGAGTGGAGAGTTGCTCTTCATGGAAGGTCAAAGGAGACTGCGACATGCAGAGATATTTTTTCAACTGCCCCATCATTTGGCTTGAGTTTGCCGTTCGTTGGCTGGGGAGACGATGCGAAACTATTAGATGAAATCAGCAAATATGACATAGTCAAATACAACCTTGTCAAAGAACTAATGGAAGAATTGTTTCAAGCAAAAGAGGACAAAAATGACCCGTTCGCTTTTCAGAAACATCCAGAATATTTAAGACTTGTTGAAAAATTGAAAGACTCAAATTGCATAAGCGTTCAAAAACTCGGCTTCGGGTTTAATGCGTTCAATAGTGCTTTCGATTTTGCTTTTGCAATTATTGTTAAAGACAGAGAGTATGCGGACTATCTTGAAAACAACATGATGCATAATTGCGAGTTTGAAGGAGAAATCAGTTTTGTCAAAGTTGATCTCAAAAACAAAAAATTCCTCATTGAAGAAGACAAGGAATTTGAAACAAAACTGAACAAAAAATCCTATATCCACAATCCAAGTCTCTTCGCAATTGGGGAAACTTTGAAGATTTTGAAATAAATATTTAGGGTCTTTTTTAGTTGCATTTTCGCACTGACAATTCTTTTAATTTTCAAACATGTTTAAAAAGCTATGAGATTTCTTTGAAAACACATCAGAGTATCTTTTAATATTCAATGAGAATGAATAGCATTAAAAAAATGAAGACTTAGTAGTAGTATTATTATTGCTTGTGCGATTCAAAGAGAATAATTCTAACTACCATCCGTTGCTTTCCACAATGATCTTCGCTTTTTTGGCGAGGATTTTTTTGTTAGTCTCAAGCCAAAAATAAAAATGGCTGTGCTTAGGAGCAGGACTAGGGGCAATATCCACAAATGTTGAATGTTTGGAATTTCAAAGTGAAGAATGCTTCTAAAAAGGAAGATTGCGATAATCAAGCCGATTGAGCTTGAAAGTGCAAGGAACAATCTGAGTTTGTTGAAAGGCAAGCATGCTCTAAAAACTGCTGCAATCGTGATGAATGAAAGAGTTAGATAGATTAGGCTTTTTGATTGGGAGTAGGGCATTGCACCTGCGACATAGAGAATGTGGAAAATGGCAACAGCCAAGATTATTGCGATTGCGAACGGAGCAGATTTTAAAAGACTGGATTTTAGGAACTTGCCTTCTAATTTTTTGTCGTTCTTTTCAAATGAGAGAAAGAATGCGGGGTAAGCTTCAAGCGCTAGGTCAATTAAGGTGATTTGAATTGGAATGAAAGGGAAAGGTGCGTTGAGAATTGCGAAAAGAACAGAGAGGGCAACACTATAGAGAACCTTGATGAAAAAAACACTGCCTGCCTTTGTGATGTTGTTCGCAACGCGTCTTCCTTCGTTGAGAACTTCGGGGAGGGCTGAAAAGTTGTTTTCACCAAGAACTAGTTCGCTGACTTGACGAGCGGCGTCTGAGCCATTTGACAAGCCAATAGCACAATCCGCTTCACGAAGTGCAAGAATATCATTAACGCCATCGCCACTAAAAGCAACAGTGTGACCACATTCGCGAAAAGCACGAACAATGAGTTGTTTTTGTTCGGGAGAGACACGGGCGAAAATTGAAGGGCTTTTTGCAGATGGAGAGTGGGGAGCTAAAAGTGGAGGAATTGATAAATTATTTTTGACATTATTTTCACTGATCATTTTTAATTCTTCACCTTTAATCAACGCCTTAATTCCTTCAAAACTCTTTATCTTTGACATATCAATTGCGTTTTCAAAATCATGAAAACCAGCGTTTTTTGCGACTTCTTTGCAGGTTTCAACGCTATCGCCAGATATTATTTTGACGGAGACTCCTTCACGGCGGAAATGCTCAAGAGTTTTTTTTGCGTCTTTTCGTATAGGATCGTTTAGGAATAGTGAGTAGTGAATAGTGAATAGTGAATAGTTGTCGTCGGATTTTTTTTGTTTGATTCCTAGGAAAAGGACGCGTTTTGCGGTGGAATTTTTTAGACTATTCGCAATATTTTTTGGGACAATCGCACCCATATCAACTAGCTTTTCAGGTGACCCGAGAATGAGAGAAAAATTTTTGAAATCAATTTGACTATATTTTCGAGAGGAGGAAAAGGGAATTTTTTTCAATGGTATTAAATTTCGACAATTATTCTGAATTCCAAAATCTGAATTCTGAATTAAAAAGACATATTTTTTTATTGCTTTCATTGTCGGGTTTTCGTCATCAGAATAATGGGCAAACAGCCCTAAAGCATCGTTCCAATCAATTTCACAATTATTCTGAATTCTGAATTTTGAACTCTGAATTATTTCTTCAACACTCATCTCTCCTGTCGTTATTGTCCCCGTTTTGTCCAAACACAAAACATCAACATGAGCGAGGGTTTCAACCCCGTGCATTTGTTGAACGAGAACTTTTTTCTTCGATAGTTTCACGACTCCTGTTGCTAGTGCAATACTAGTGAGAAAGACCAATCCTTTTGGAAGCATTCCCAAAAGTGCTGCTGCACTCGTGATGACTGCGGTCGAAATGATTTCATCACGAAAGAAATAAGCTTGGACGAACAACAAAACTCCAAGCGGAACAATAAAAAAACTAGTGACTTTCGTCACTTTTCTCATTGAAACAAGAAGGTCGGAGTTATTTTTTTTCGGTTTTTTTGCTTCTTTAATAAGCGAATTTGCAAAGTTATCGGCTCCAATTTTTTCTGTTTTTGCAAAGATTCTTCCCGAAACAACAAAACTTCCGCTCAAAATTTTGTCACCTTTTTTCTTGGTTAATGGCTCGCTCTCTCCAGTAAGCAGAGCTTCATTAACTTCGACTTCGCCGTCCAAAACAATGCTGTCGCAAGCAATTTGATTGCCAAGTGAATAGATGCAAACATCACCAAGAACCAATTCATTCGGCGAAATCTCTTTTTCCTTTCCATCTCTCAAAACTTTAATCTTGCTTTGATAGAGAACTTTCAATCCCTCAACCAACTTTCGTCCGCGAACTTCTTGAATGATTCCAATCGTTACATTTGCCAAAATGATGACGAGATACGCCATTTGCATGAAGGCCCCAACGAGTGCAAGTGCAATCCCAATCAAAAGATTGAACAAATTAAAAAGAGTCAACACATTGTCCTTGAAAATATGCCAATTGCTTTTTGATGTTTTATCGATGACCTTGTTCATCTTGTTCTGGATCATGAGTGTTTCAACTTCACCACTTGTCAATCCTTGAATATTTAAAGATTTGTCCACTTTATTATTATATACCCATAAGAGGTGTTTTACCACCAAAAAAATTTAGTGTTCAATGCTCGGTGCATAGTTGTTGAGATTAATTTTGAAAATAAGTTTCTAATTATTAATTTTCGATTATGAGTGCGGTGATTTGTTATTTGCACTTTGCCATATTAATTTTAAAAACCATTGAAAAACTGTTGACACAACCCATCTAACTGTGGTATCCTCATAAGGTTGAAATATGCACTCGTGGTGAAATGGATATCACGAAGGTCTACGGAACCTTTATTTGGGGTTCGAGTCCCTACGAGTGCGCCATATAACTGCCCCCATTTGTCGTGCCGTATGGACAACAAATGGGGGCAGTTTTTTTTGTTATCCTGTCGCATTAACGCAGCCCTTGTCGGACAATGTAGACATCATGTAGACAAATGGGAACATGGCATTTCAAGTTTTGAAATGTAGACAAATGGGAGCAGTAAAATTTAAGTTTTGTGCATTTTCGAGTGCGACTAGGCTTGAACTATTTTTGGCACTAAATTGCACAGTTTAGGGTCTGTCGCGCCGACAATAAAAAGGTGGCATCATAGCAGATATATATATACAAGGCGACCACGCGCAAACTGTGGGCGCGTTCGATTGAGAGGATTGTAAGGTGTTCCCGCGCTGATTGGCGCGGGGCTTTTTTTATTTGGTCAAATATTTTGAAAAAACTTTTTAAACTTAAAACTTTCTTGACATTTAGGCTTTATGATAAGAGAGCAAAGGGCAAAGAATTTTTTGCAAAGGCGGTTAAAAGTCAATGATTTTAGAGCGTAGACAAAGGATAGAAATACCCGACATGGAGGAGCGGAGCGAGGGATTGTTGCAATTTATGCAACAGGATAATCCAAGAAACGGGATGAAAAAACTAGCGGAGCTTATGCACCTTTACAATGCGGCAATGAAAGAGGTCAACACAAAGCTAGAGGCATTGGACGAGGAACTTATGATTTGTCGCACTTATAACCCTATTCACCATCTAGAGTGCCGAGTTAAAGGGGTGGCAAGCATTTATAAAAAAATGAAAAAGTACGGCGTGGATGTGTCGCTTGACTCGGCAAGAGAAAGTATTTTGGATATAGCGGGAATTAGGGTAATATGCAATTTTGTGGACGATATTTATACAGTAGAGCGGTTATTGCTCAAGCAGCCCGACATAACGCTATTAAACCGCAAGGATTATATTGTAGAGCCAAAGGAAAACGGATATAGAAGCCTGCACATTATAATCAAAGTTCCCGTTTATCTATCAAGCAAAATTGAGTATGTCCCCGTTGAAATTCAAATGCGGACAATCGCAATGGATTATTGGGCGAGCCTAGAACACATGATGCGATATAAAAATAGTGCTGACACACAAAACCACTCTGCCATGCTATTAGAGTGCGCAAACGCTTTGGCAACCACCGAGGCAAATATGCAAGCCATACGAGAGGGCATAGAAAAAGAATAAAAATCACTTGTTAGCAAAAAGGCAACATTATAAATTGCCATAAGCTAAAAAAACTGATATAATAAGGTGGTGCATTTGTGATAAAAGCACCCACCGATACGGAGGAACACCCATGATAAAAATTTTGGTGGCAGAAGACGAGCCAAACCTAAGGGCTATGATAGCCAAAAGCCTTATAAAAGAGGGCTACAAAGTTACCGAGTGCTATGACGGCAAAAACGCACTCGACACCTTTTATAATGAGCATTTTGATTTAGTCGTAACTGACATTATGATGCCGAGAATGGACGGCAATCAATTTGCAAAGCAGGCACGAGCAGGCAACCCCGACATCCCTATTTTGATGCTTACAGCATTAGAGTCCATAGATGATAAGGAAAAAGGCTTTTCAAGCGGGACGGACGACTATCTTGTTAAACCTATTTTAATGAAAGAATTGGTCATGCGGGTCAAGGCACTTCTTAGGCGATACAAAATCAACAGCGAGAAAAGAATAGAATTAGAGAACTCGGTTGTTGATTTTAGCATGGGCGAGTTATCAATCAAGGGCGCAAAAATAAACCTTAGCAAAAAGGAATTTCAATTATTGTCAAAATTATTATCAAGCCCCAACATAATATTTAGCAGAGAGCAACTGCTAGACGAGATTTGGGGATATGAGAGTGAGTCAACCGACAGGACAGTAGACACCCACATAAGCAGCTTAAAGAAAAAAGCAGCCTGTGGCGATTTTGAGATTTTGACTGTTTGGGGAATAGGATACAAGGCGGTGATAAAATGCTACCAGCAGTAGAAGAAGAAAAAAAAGAGCCTAAGAAAAAAAAGAAAGTCCACATCAAATTATCGGTACGAATTGTTATATTGAATTTGATAGTGACATTTGTGGTCAATTTGGGGTTTTTTATTACCATGCTTATTATTAGGGCATTGGTGGATATGTCATACTTTTTAGAGAATCAAAACATAGAAAGATTGGTGTCTATTCTTACTCTTATACCGGGGATTGTTACTATGATACTTTTTGCAGTTGCAATCCACCTACTCGTAGTAAAAAGGATAAAAAAACTTAATGATAGCACCAAAGAGGTGGCGGCAGGTAACTATGATGCAGAAGTTGAAATAAAATTGAGGGTGCATGATGAGTTAGGAGAGCTTGCTGAAAATTTTAATAAAATGAGTGCAGAATTAAAAGCCAACGAATATTTGGCAAAAGGTTTTGTGCGTAACATATCACACGAATACAAAACTCCGCTCTCAGTTATTAAAGCTTATGCTGAATGGATAGAGGGCGAGGCAAAAGACAAAAAGGTGGATTTTGACACACTGGAGGAATACGCTAGAATTATTATGAATGAAACGGACAGGATGGCAAACTTAAGCAAAAGTATGATTCAGTTATCGCTTTTAGACAGCACAACCATTATTAAAAAAGAGGACGAATTTAGCCCTGCTACGCAAATTAAAAACATACTAAAAACTTGCCAAGTCAAGTGGGCAGACAAAAACATAGAGTTTGATTTGCAGCTATCAAAGGGAATGATAAAAAGCAACGAGCAACTTATTTATCAAGTATGGCAAAACCTTATTAGCAATGCGGTTAAGTTTACTGATGACGGCGGCAACATAAAGATATTGCTTTGCATCACAGAGCAGGAGCTGTATTTTGAGCTTAGCGACAGCGGAATAGGCATGAGCGAGGAAGATAGAGAAAAATTATTCACATTGTTTTTTATGGCGGACAAATCTCGCAACACCGAGGGCAGCGGACTTGGACTTGCAATAACTCAAAGAATAATAGATAAACTAGGCGGACAAATCGCAGTTAAAAGCAAAGAGGGCGAGGGTACGACATTCATAGTAAGACTAGCCTTAGAGCAAGAATAAAAAGGAAGATAAAAATCTCAACAAAAAAAGTTGAGATTTTTTTTAATTTGTTTGAAAACTTAAAACTTTCCTGACATTTACCCCCTATAATCGTAAGTGCCTAAGGGCAAGCCCTTGGCAAAATTAGAGCGTTACAGGAGGCAAAAATAAATGCTTAAATTAAAAACAATAGTAAAAGAGTACAAGATGCCCAGCCAAACAATAAGGGCAGTAGCAGGCGTGAGTTTAGAGTTTCGCCGAAATGAGTTTGTGTCGATATTGGGTGCAAGCGGCAGCGGAAAAACTACCATGCTAAATATCATTGGGGGGTTAGATAAATACGACTCTGGCGACCTAGTGATAGAGGGCATTTCTACCAAGGAATATCGTGACAGCGATTGGGATAATTATCGTAATAAGAGAGTGGGCTTTGTTTTTCAAAGCTACAACCTTATCCCACACCTTACGCTATTAGGCAATGTGGAGCTAGCACTAACCATTAGTGGAATATCGGCTTTTGAGAGAAAGGAAAGAGCAAAAGAGGCACTTATAAGCGTAGGGTTAGAAGCTCACATCAATAAAAAGCCAAATCAATTATCGGGCGGACAAATGCAAAGAGTAGCGATAGCAAGAGCGTTAGTAAACCGCCCCGAAATTCTGCTTGCAGACGAGCCAACGGGCGCATTAGATACCACAACAAGTGAGCAAATCATGGAGCTAATCCGTGAGATTGCAAAAGACAAACTTGTTATTATGGTAACGCATAATCCCGAACTTGCCGAGCAATATTCTTCACGCATAGTGCGCATGAAAGACGGGATTGTGGTTGAAGATACCGACCCGTTTGATGGAGTGGTAGAAATAGCTGACGAGCCGCAAGAGCAGGATGCACCAATAAAAGAAATCTCTACCACAAGCGAACAAGCGACAGGCGGAAAAAGAAAAGGCAAGAAAAAGTCGTCAATGTCATTTTGGACTGCATTAAAACTTTCTAGCAGAAACCTTTTGACAAAGAAAAAACGCAGCACAATGACAGCGATAGCTTCCGCTATAGGAATTTTAGGCATTGGCTTGATATTGGCACTCTCTACAGGGCTAAACGCATTCATAGGCGATTTAACACGCAATCAAGTTGAAACTAGCCCAATTCAAATTGCTACTTCTACATTTACACAAGCAAATGGTGCAGCCGTGCAGAGCCTAGAGAATTTTCCTGTAGACCCTAATGTTTTTGTTGATAGAACCTTAGAGCCTCGCCACCGCACAAGAGTGCCTGCGTACCTGCAATATATGTTCCAAGGCACAGGCAATTCGTTTGATTTTGACGGACAAAGCAATCAGTTTGATAGTAGTTGGTACAATTATATTTTTTATGGCACAGGCATGGATATAAACTTTTTCAACCAAAGAGCAGACGGCAATTTTGATATGATGACTGCAGCAGGCGGAGGCGGATTATTAGGTGCGCTCATGGGCGGCGGAGCAGTTCAGCAAATGCTTTGCCCAGAGTTTACACTAAGATATTATGACCTTTTAGTTGGGCAGTTGCCTACAGCGCATAACGAATTGGTGCTAGTAGTTAATCAGCAAAACGCTTTGTCTGATGTAACGCTAATGGGCTTAGGACTTCTAAACTTTGGCGACGGGGCAACCGAGTTTACATTTGAAGAAATTTTGGGCATGGATTTTATCTTGCCGACTAATGATGTTCTTTATACACCAGTTATAGAGAGCGGGCAAGTTGTAAGGTTTGAGCGAAATGTAATTGAAAGTCCGGGGAGATCTACGCTTTTAGCCTCACAAGTAGAGGGCAATGCTAATGTCAAAACTTTTAGCATATCGGGAATAATTCGTTTGCAAGAGGGTAACGACATGGGCTTGTATTCTACAGGAATAGCTTATCCAGCGGCAACAGCAAGATGGCTAGAGCAACAAAATGCAAACTCTGCTATTGTAGAGTGGATGATGGCAAATCCAAATCGTGACCCGTTCACAGGCGATGCGTTTACAACAATTCAAGCACAAGGCTTTGGCGGCATTACAATTTTATCGCCATACGACCAATGGGAAGATACATTCCGTGGTCTAGGCGGCGTTCCTGTTAGCGGAATAACAGTAAACGGATTAAACCTAGCGGCAAACGAAATTGCTATTTATGCGACAAGCCTAGCAGCAAAAGACAATATCAATGCGGTGCTAGATGCCTACAATCAAGGGCGAGACGAGGCGTATCAAATCTTTTATATCGACATTATAGAGATGCTTGGTGCAATGATGAGCGAAATGATAAACATGATAACATGGGCTTTGATTGCCTTTACTGGAATCTCGCTTATTGTATCGGCTGTTATGATTTCAATAATAACCTCAATATCAGTATTGGAGCGGACAAAAGAGATTGGCATTTTGCGAAGCATAGGAGCAAGGAAAAAAGATGTAACAAGACTATTTAATGCAGAGAATGTCATACTGGGGTTATTGGCTGGGCTAATCGGCGTACTCGTAACTGTTTTGCTCTCGTTCCCACTTAATTTGATATTAGGTGCAGTGGGCGCAGTAGGAGGCGGAGCGGCAATAGCAAGCCTAACTTGGTGGCATGCGCTAATCCTAATAGGAGTAAGCACAGGCGTAGCATTCTTGTCGGGTTTCTTGCCAGCAAGGAAAGCAGCCAAAAAAGACCCTGTTCTTGCACTAAGAAGCGAGTAACAATAAGGTAAAAATTAAAGGAGCGGTTAGGCGAAAAGCCTAAACTTCCCTGTAGTTTATCTTAAAAAATACAAATAAGGAGCAAATAAAAATGGCATATTATGCAGCTTGTTCTCATTGCGGTGAGGGCTTAATAAGGGCTTGTGAGGGAATTTATAGAAAACTCACTTGTCTTGAATGTAAAGAATATACAGACATAGAGATTAAGGATGGCATAGTAAAAATTTTGCGAGTTTCAAAAGACAATGCAGACTGCAATCAAGCATTGTCAGCTTAAAATGATAATGTTGTACGGTTAAAAAAATCTCAAAAAAAGTTGAGATTTTTTTAATTTGTTTGAAAAGTTAAAACTTTCCTGACATTTAGTCCCTATAATGGTAAGTGTTAAAGGCAACCGCCTCTTAACAATAAATTTGCGAGGTAATAGCATCATGGAAACAACACAAACAACAAGACCAGAAATGGAACTTGAAATCACACAAGATTGTGAAACAACAAGAGTAGAGGTAAGCGTAGAGGCACAAGGCGCAAGCAAAAAGCCGAGCAGAAAAAAACGCATACTCTTAATTTTAGTGCCACTAGCATTGATAACTCTAGCGATACTCTATGGAGCCCAAGTCATACCGACAATGGTTTTTACGGCGATACTGCTCTCGCTTGTAGGGATTGCAACTATCGTAGTGCTTTTACTTCTTGTTAAAAACCTAAGAGCAAAAAAAGGCATAAAAAAATGGGTCGTTAGCTTAGCAAAAATAGTGCCTATGATACCAGCACTTGCGCTTTATTTGGCAGGGGTTATCACTAGCGGTCAATTTGTAATTATAAAAGCGATACTTCTTTCAGTATTTATTGTTTTTGCAATTACTATGCTTGTAATCAACAAGAGGAAAAGTAAAAAAGTCAAAGAGCAAGATGACTCATTGCTACTAGAGATGGGCGAAACGCAAGAGCCAATAAGCACAATGACTTATGGCGAGGCAATGCACATAAAGTAAACGCAACTGCCTAAAAAGGATACTAAAATATTAAATTGCTCTGGTTGCAGTGCAACAGTAGGAGCAGGCAAACTTTGTGCCTTTTGCGACACTCGCATGGCATAAGATAAAAAACAAATTTTCTTAACGGAGGTAATCACAATGAGAAGAAGAATGTCACCCGTGCGCATGCAGTACGCCGTAGGGCGCTAAAATAATCAAGATTGAGGCACGAATAAGCCTATTTGTAGACTTTTTGGGGCATCACCCATACTAAAAAACGCCAAAAAATCACTTGTAGACTTTTTGGAGCATACACACAAAATCGTCCGAACAAAGTCTTAGTTTTGTTCGGGCTTTTTTTTTTATGCCAAAAACCACAAAATACGGAAGTTTATCTAATTTTTTTTTGTGCTTGACTTTTTAGACTTGTGATGAGTCAAGAGTTGAGAAGAATCGAATTCAGTTGTCGAGTTCAGTTGTTAAGAGAGTCATCATTCTGCAAATGTGACACTTAATGTTTTGTTATGGGTTGTTTGTTGCAGTAGTGGGAACTCACAAAACGGTCGAAAACCCTTGACCATATTTTTGAAAATTTGTATAATTGAAAGAGCGAAAGTTGATAATTTAGGTATTGTGAAGTGAAAAAACAATATAAATAGAAGGACATGAAAACAAGGAGACTTTGAAAAAATGAAAAAAATTACAATTGATGGAAACTTGGCCGCATCTCACGTTGCCTATGCTTTCAGTGAAGTTGCTGCGATTTATCCAATAACACCTTCAAGTCAAATGGCGGAGTATGCAGATGAGTGGGCTAGTCTTGGCAGAAAAAATATGTTCGGACAAGTTTTGCGCTTGTCGGAACTTCAAAGCGAAGCAGGAGCGGCGGGAGCGGTTCATGGTTCGCTTGTTTCAGGTGCATTAACCACGACCTACACCGCGTCACAAGGACTTCTCTTGATGATTCCAAATATGTATAAAATTGCAGGCGAATTGTTGCCGACAGTTTTTCATGTTTCAGCAAGGGCGATCGCGACTCACGCACTTAGTATTTTTGGTGACCATCAAGATGTTATGGCGGCGAGACAAACGGGTTTTGCAATGCTTTCTTCAAACTCTGTTCAAGAAGCTCATGACATGGCACTTGTCGCACATCTTTCGACATTGAAAGCACGAGTTCCATTCTTGCACTTTTTTGATGGTTTTAGAACGAGTCATGAATTGCAAAAAATCGAAGTTCTTGACTATGACGAAATGGCAAAAATGGTTGACATGCAAACGATTAAAGACTTTAGAGCAAGGGCGCTTAATCCAGAACATCCAAAAGCAATGGGGACTGCTCAGAACCCAGACATCTATTTTCAAAATCGGGAAGCGGCGAACAAGTTTTACAACTCAACTCCAGCAATCGTTGAAGAATCGATGGCACAAGTTGCGAAAGTGACGGGAAGAAAATATGAACTGTTTCAATATGTCGGGGCGAAAGATGCAGAAAATATCATCGTGATGATGGGCTCGGGAGCAGAGTCGGCGGAGGAGACAGTCAACTATCTTAACAAAAAAGGAGAAAAAGTGGGGTTAATCAAAGTCAGATTGTTCCGCCCTTTTTCACTTGAACATCTTGTCAGAGCTATTCCGAAAACTTGCAAAAGAATAGCAGTCCTCGACAGAACGAAGGAGGCGGGTTCGCTTGGTGAGCCACTTTACCTTGATGTTTGCTCGGCACTCTTTGAAAAAGGCATGACGAACATTAAAGTTATTGGTGGAAGATATGGACTTGCGTCAAAGGAATTCAGTCCTATTCATGTTAACGCAGTTTTCAAAAATCTTAAAGGGGAGTGCAGAAATCATTTCACGGTCGGGATTAATGACGATGTCACCAAAACATCTTTGGACATTTCAGAAGTTATTGATGCATCTCCAGAGGGGACGAAGTCATTCAAGTTCTATGGTCTTGGTTCGGATGGGACAGTCGGGGCGAACAAAGAATCAATTAAAATTATCGGCGATGCTATGGGAGATATTTTCAATCAAGCCTATTTTGTCTATGACTCGAAAAAAGCGGGCGGAATAACAATATCACATCTGAGATTTGGAAAAACTCCAATACAATCGACTTATTTAATTAACAACTCAGCAGACTTTGTTGCAAACCACAAGCAGAACTATGTCACTCGCTATGACATGATTTCAAATCTTAAAGATGGCGGAGTGTTCCTCATGAACACTACATGGAGCGATGAGCAATTCAAAAGAGAACTGCCCCTAGCCATGAAGCAAGCACTCACGAAGAAAAAAATCAAAGTGTTCTTGGTTGACGCTCAAAAAGCTTCGGAAGATGCGGGACTTGGAAAAAGACTGATTTCAACAGCTATGCAAGCATGCTTTTTCAAAGTCACGGACATAATTCCATATTCTCAATTTGAGACAATGGCAAAAGACGCAATAAAAAAACGATTTGGAAAGAAAGGCGAGGAGGTGGTCAAAAAAAATATCGCTGCAATTGATGGAGCAATCAAAGGACTTCGTGAGTTTGATGTTCCACAAGAGTGGTTGACGGCGAAAGAGGGCGAAGCGATGTTCGAAACTTCAAAAGACCCTTATTATCAAGGAATGATTCTTCCAATCTTTTCTCTTCGCGGAGACGAACTCCCGGTTTCAACATTTGAGCCATGTGGAAGCGTTCCAACTGACACAACAAAATTTGAAAAACGTGGTATTGCAGAAGTCGTTCCGGAATGGATTAAAGAAAATTGTCTTCAATGCAACCAATGTGTTTTGGTTTGTCCTCATGCAACAATTCGTGCATTCTTAACCGATGAAAAAACAGCGAAAGTGTCTCCAAAAGATTTTGAAACTGTGAAAGCAAACGGTCTTGACGGATTGAATTATCGCATACAAGTTTCTCCAATCGACTGTGCGGGTTGTGGAAGTTGTGCAAATGTTTGTCCGTCAAAAATTAAGTCGCTGAAGATGGTCGACATGGAAAGCGCGGTCAAACATGAGCAACACCTTTGGGATTATGCTTTGACTCTTCCACAAATTGATGTTTCCAAGAAATTCAAAAAGACGACAATCAAAGGAAGTCAATTTCTTCGTCCTTATTTTGAATTTGAAGGAGCGTGTGCTGGTTGTGGAGAAACACCATATATCAAACTAATCACTCAATTGTTCGGAGACCGACTCATCATTGGGAATGCAACAGGTTGTTCAAGCATCTATGGCGGGAACGCTCCAACAGTTCCCTACACGAAGGATCAGCGTGGACACGGGCCTGCTTGGGCGAACTCACTATTTGAAGACACCGCAGAATTCTCATTCGGATTTCAGCTCGCGTATTCTCAGCGCAGAGAAAAAATTGCGATGAACATCTCAAAAGCGCTAACATTGAAAGTCGACTCAAAAACAAAAAAAGCGTTTGAAAAATATATTGAAACATTTAATGATGCGGACGAAAACAAAGCGGTTTGCGATGAAATAAAAGTGTGCCTAGAAGATGCAATCAAAGAGACGAAAGACAAAGAATTGAAAGCCATTTTAGCAGAGATTCAAGACGAGTCAGTCGCACTTGTCAAAAAATCAATTTGGGCATTCGGCGGAGACGGCTGGGCTTACGACATCGGATTCGGCGGACTTGACCATATTCTTGCAAGTGGAGAAGACATTAACTTGCTTGTCATGGACACGGAAGTTTATTCAAACACGGGTGGGCAAGCATCAAAAGCAACCCCAACGGGATCAATTGCAAAATTTGCCTATGCTGGAAAAAGAACAGGCAAGAAAGACCTTGGAGTCATGGCAATGTCCTATGGCAATGTCTATGTTGCTCACATCGCTCTAGGGGCGGACATGAACCAAACAATCAAGGCAATTTCGGAAGCAGAAAGCTTTCCGGGTCCTTCACTCATCATTGCTTATTCAACTTGCAGAGATCACTACATTGACATGTCTGTTGGACAAAAGGTGACAAAGCAAGCAGTCGAGTGTGGGTATTGGCCACTCTACCGCTTTGACCCAAGAAGAAAAGACGAGGGCAAGAACCCATTCATCTTGGATTGCAAAGAATTAAAAGGGTCATATCGCGAGTTTTTGATGACAAACGGACGCTACAAAAATCTTCTTGATGTTGCCCCCGACATGGCAAATGAATTGTTTGAACAAAGTGAAAAAGAAGCAATGGAAAAAATGAAGTTCTACAAAAATATGGCAGAGAGGGAATAGAAATCAAATTTGAAAAAGGAACTATTATGCGATAGTTCCTTTTTTACTAATGACTTTTTTTGTTTGGTCATTGGTCATTGTTCAATGCAAAAATCTAGAAAATAAAGCAACTTGACGAATTGTCCAGTTGTTTTTTAGTGAAAAATGGTTGACTTGACGAAGTGTCAAGCAAAAAAGTATTGTAATGCGAAAAATTGTTTGATATAATTTGAGTATGGTTTTTGAGAGTGGAGAGTGAAGTATATTAAAAGTGGAAATAATGTCAAATTAAAATTCACAGCTTCACTCTCAAAAAACAACGAGGTAAAAGATTATGCATTCAATAAAAATTGAAAATTTGAGAAAAAGCTATCAAACAAAGGAAAAGGATGTGGAAGTCCTTCACGGAATTGACTTTGAATTTCAACAAGGAAAAATGACAGCGGTCATGGGGCCGAGTGGAAGTGGAAAATCGACTCTCTTGCAATGCGTTGCAGGTCTCGACAAGCCAACATCTGGAGCAGTTTTTCATAAAGACATTGACATAACAAAATTGAAAGAAAAAGAATTGAACATTGTTCGTCGTGAAAAAATTGGTTTCATTTTCCAAGTCTACAATTTGTTGCCGATGCTCACGGTCTATGAAAATGTTATTCTTCCGTTGCAACTTGCAAAAAGAAGATTCAAGAAAAAAGATATTTTGGAAATTCTTCGCAAAGTTGGACTTTATGACTACAAAGGAAGATACCCCTCTCAACTCTCTGGAGGACAGCAACAGCGAGTCGCGATTGCAAGAACACTTGCAACAAAACCCGATGTTTTGTTTGCGGATGAGCCAACTGGAGCGCTAGACACTTCCACAAGCAAACAAATTCTTTCGCTACTTCGCTCAACAGTCGATGAATATCAACAGACAGTAATAATGGTCACCCATGACCCAGTCGCCGCATGCGTTGCCGATCAAGTGGTTTTTCTTGTTGATGGAAAAATTATTAATGTTCTTGAAAAACCGAGCGTTGAGCAAATTGGCGCGGTTATTAATGGGTGGGAGAGTTGTTAGTGAACAGCTAATAGTGAATAACGGTTGTAAAATTAGATTTTTTTTGAAAAATAAAACTGACAGCGATATTGATTATTAGTTAGTCATTAAAAAAATTTACCACAGAGCAACAACGCATTGTTCCTCAAAACAAAATTAGGAGACACACAAGCATGATATTCAAAATAGGAATGAGATTTATACGCTTTCGCCCAGTTCTTTTTATTGGGGCTTTCATAACATTAATGATTGGCGCTGCTGTTATTGGAATCGCGTCGATGGGACTGTCGTCCGCTATTGTTTCATTCGATGGACAAAATGAAGTGATGATTGTTGCAATGTCAATTTTCGGAACGATTTCAGCGGCGATTGCTTTTTTCATCATTGCTGGAACTTTCGCGTTTGGAATTGCGCTTCGACGAAAAGAGTTCGCCCTTTTTAGGCTTGTTGGAGGCTCTGGAGGACAGCTTGGACGAATGATAATGGCAGAGTCATTTGTTGTGTCAATTTTTGCATCACTAATGGGCTCAATCATTGCATACTTCTTCTTTCCGTTTTTCCTTGACATGATTAATGGAGTTGGGCTTTCACAAACACTAATGGTGATGCCCTTTGTTTGGCTTCCGCTCCCAGTTGCTTTTGCCATTGCAGTTGCGATTGCAAATTTGGGTGCGTTTTCTGCATCAAGAAAAGCAACAAAAGTTTCTCCTTCGGAAGTTCTTCGTGATAGTAGTCTTGACACAAAAGTAATGACAAAAAAGAAAATTGCGGTTGGGTCAATCATGATTCTTTTGGGGCTTGGAATGTATCTCATTGCAATACTTGTCAATACGGGGTTCGATGGCTCAGTCCCAATTGTCATTTTTGGAACAATCTTTTTGGTTGCTGGCTTTGTCATATTTTCACCGTCGTTCTTGCCACAAATTGGCTATGCTTTCACAAGACCATTTGCAAATTCAGTCACTGGAAAAATTGCGACAAGTGGGGTGAAAACATCAAAGAGAAAAACATCATCACTCATTTCACCGATTATAACAAGTATTGCAATACTCATGACAACTGCTTTGACATTTGGGGCAATGGATGCTATAATGGAATCACCTCCCGAACAAGTTTTAATAAATCAGACGATGATGTTGATTGTCATCGTCCCCTCGATTGTGTTTTCAGCTATTGCAATAATTAACACCTCACTCATGGCTGCAAGCACAAGACGAGACGAGATTGTGAAAATGAAATTGCTTGGGGTTAACAGCGCTCAAATAAAAATTATTGTTCTCAAAGAAACGCTAATTACTATTATTCTTGGAATTGGAGTGGGACTTGGTATTGCATTGTTTGCGGCTGCTGTTTTTCAAATAAGTCTCATGTCGGCATTCGATCATGTTCCGTTCGTCTTCCCATGGATTGAATTTGGAGTTATGTCGGGAATCTATTTGAGCGTTGGAGTTGTTTCAAGTTTGATTGCAGTTGCGAAAATATTAAGAGGAGCAAGAGTGAAAACATAGTATTTAATATTGAATGGGTGAGGGCTAAAATTAATTTTCAACACCTATTCCATATTCAACAATAAGGAGCATTATGGAGCAAGAACAAAAAAAGACATTTGGACAATTTTTATTAAGTCAGCGAAATGGGGCGGGGTTGACTCAACGACAACTTGCGGACAAATTGTTTGTTGATGAGTCGACAATTTCAAAATGGGAAAAGGACGCAAGGCGTCCAGACATTGAGTTTGTTTCAAAGCTCAGTGAAATTTTCGGCATAAGCGAGAGTGAGCTAATTCAAGCGAGCGTTGACAAATCTAGAATAAGAGAAAAGAAAGAGTCGAGGCGATATCGCGCGATTGTCAATGCCTACATGCTGACTTTCATTTGCATATTCGGAACGGCACTACTCGTCACATTCATTGTCAACCTTGCAGTTGGAAGAACGCTGGACTGGTTTTTTATCGTTCTTGCGGCAATCATAGTCGCGACAACTCATTTAATACTTCCAAAATTCATTAAGTCTCGCAAATTGCTACTAATGCCAGTTTTCAGCCTTGGTAGTCTTTGGCAACTGCTGATTGTTATCAATATTTTTGTAGGCTCTCCATGGTGGTTTTTCATTCCATTCATGTCAACACTGCTTCTCTATTCACTCATATTTGTGCCAATTATTGTCCATAAATATCCTTTGCCAGAATTCATAAAAAAATTTAGAGGACTTCTTTTGGTTGGACTTTATGCAGTTTTGACATTATTACTCTTGGTTCTAATCGACATCTATGCCACAGTTTTTGGAGAAAGTTCATTTGGGTGGAGCTTTGCAATAGGTTTTGTAATAATTCTTTTCTGGGCACTTCTTTTGACAGGAACAGTTTTCTTGTTTGTTCACACAAAGTTGAATATTCGTTGGAAATTTGCAATCGCTGTTTTTGCTTGGATTGTCATGATTAATGTTTTCTATGGACTTCTTCATCTTTTTGGGATTGAGAGCGGTCATGCACTATTTTGGAACGCATGCTTCACCGAGTGGACAGGCGAACATGCAGTTCATGCAAACGTCATGCTCATCATCAATATCTTGATGATGGCAATATCATTGATTTTTGCAACGCTAGCTGTTGTTGACATGATGAAAAGAAGAAGAATAAAAGAATAGTTTTTAAACAACGCGTCGTTTTTTAAGGTCGCGTTGTTTTTTTCATGCATGTGGAATGGAGAAGCGTTAAGTCCGATTTAATTAATCGCAAAAAAATGATTGCAAAGTTTTTTTAAACATGCTATAATAAAAAAAGCAAACAAAAGGACTTCAAAAAATGAAAAGAATAACAATTGAACAAGCAATCAAAAAAGACGGAAAAAAAGTCAAAGTCTCTGGTTTTTTGGAAAATATTCGAGACGGAAAAAGTATGGCTTTTTTGGTTTTGAAAGACATTACTGGAAAAATTCAAGTGACGATTGAAAAAGAAAAACTTCCAAAAGTTTCCGAACAAATCGCGAGTTTAACTCCCGACAGCGTTGTCAGCGTTTTTGGAAAAGTTGTCAAAAGCGATTTTGTCAAACTAAATGGGGTTGAACTCATTCCAAGTTATATTGTTGTGGAAAGCATTGCGGATGCACTACCAATCAACAGAAAAGAAATCCCAGCAACAAAAAACAAACAAGCGTTGGAAAAGTCAAGCATTGACCAAAGACTTGATTATCGTTGGATCGATTTGAGAACTGATGAAAATCAATTGATGTTCAAAGTTCAAACGCTTCTAACAAATTCCATGCGTGAATTTTTGGTCAAAGAAAATTTCATCGAGATTCATTCGCCAAAACTAATCGCTGCTGCGAGTGAGGGAGGTGCGGATGTTTTTTCGGTTGACTACTTTGGAGGAAACGCATATCTTGCTCAATCTCCTCAGTTCTACAAACAGATGGCAATGGCTAGTGGTTTTGAAAGGGTTTTTGAAGTCGGGCCAGTTTTTCGAGCAGAAAAATCCTACACTAATCGTCATGCGACCGAGTTCACAGGCTTCGACATTGAAATGTCTTATATTGAGTCTTATCATGATGTCATGGACATTCAGCAAAAACAACTTGCCCATGCTCTAAAAAAAGTCAAAGAAAAATATGGTGATGAAATTGAAAAACTGTTTGGAGTCGAGGTCAAAGTTCCTCTCGTTCCGTTTCCAACGATGACAGTTAAAGAAATTTATGGGGCTCTTGAAAAGGAAATGAACATGGTTTTCCCAGAAGAAGAAAAAACAGATTTGTGTGCAGATGCGGAAAGAGCGACGGCGGAACTTGTGAAGAAGTTGTTCGGAGAAGAAAATGAATTCTTGTTCGTGACGGATTTTGACAAAGAAAAGCGCGCGTTCTATCACATGAGAGATGAACATGGAACTCCGCTTGGCTATGACCTTCTTTGGAAAGGCTGTGAAATAACAACAGGCGCTCAACGCGAGCATCGCTATGAAGTTTTAAAAAACCAAGCAATTGAAAAAGGCATTGAAAAAGATGTTGACTTCTATCTTGAGTTTTTCAAATACGGTTGCCCTCCTCATGGTGGCTATGGAACGGGAATTGACCGCTTAACGATGCTACTTCTTGGTGTCCCAATTAAAGAAGTGATGTATTTGTTTCGAGGAGTCAACAGATTGACTCCTTAGTCTATGCTAAACACTCAATGACAGTTGCGACTGTTTTGTTGAGATTGAGCTAGCTTACCTTATCAAGGGCTGAAAACTCTTGATAAGGGCTTTCAGATCTCTTGAGGGAGAGTGCGGTGCAGGCAGACTCAACAAACCAAGACTGTTGACAAGGGCTTTCAGCCCTTTTGAGGGAATTGTTTTTACTAGAACTTCTCCGACAAGAGTGTTGAAGATACCTAAAAGGGTCTTCGACCCGTTTGACGCTGAGCGCTAATATAAGCATAATCCGACAAGCCAGTCGAAGACTGTTGACAAGGGGTCTTCGACCCTCTTGACGGAGATCGCAAATATACGCAGAACCCGACAAAACTGTTGAAAACAGTTGACAAGGGTTTTCGGAAAAAGTTAGGGGTGGGGAAAAGTGGCTGAAAAGGGGCAATAAATGGGTTTTAAGGGGTGTTTTTGGGCGAATATGCAAAAATGTTCTTTGAGAGTTGACCTAGAATTGACCTAACTTATTTTGTGAAATAAAAGCCTTGTTTTTGATATAGGGCATATGAAAAGAGATTGAACAGTTATTTTGTTTGTTCAATCTCTTTTTTTGTTGATGGGTGGGGTGTCTTTTAAGTAGGGTATCTTTAGTTTGTCGCTAGTTTCTTCTGCGGTCTATTCTCAACATCAACACTTCCAAACATATCTCGTATTTCTTCCATTGAGTATTGGGTGTTGTGGGTTTTCTTGTAGTCTGGTGGGGCGAGATACCAACTCACTTTGTTTGTCGACCATCTGAAATTTAGTCTTTTGAATTCGTCTTTGTATGGCTTGGTGTTTCCACTGCACCAAATGAACGACCCAATGATTTCAATCTTGACATTTTCAAACCTTATCAGCTCATCAATTATCTTGATGAAGTGTTCGGGTGTTTCTGTTGTTTCTTTTTGGCTTTCGTATTTTTCGCCCTTTGCGTTGGTGTGAACATTCTTCAATCGCTCAAACAAAATTGAATATTCATCGTTAATCTTTTGCATATCTTCAACTTTTCCGCCCTTGTCGGGGTGGTGTTGCATTGACAACTTCCGATATGCCTTTTTTAGTTCTTCAGCTGTTGTTGGTTGTGGTATAAAATATTTCATTTGTAAAATCTCCTTTGTGCCAAATGACACTTGGCTCTAAGCCGTTATAAATTCAAAAAAACTCGGTTGATAGTTCGTGGGTCGTGGCAACTTAAACCAGTCATAAACCATCTCTATAATCTCGTCATAACTCATCAATTCACTAATCCTACGAGGACTACTTCTTCCAGAGTATCCACTCCGACAATCAGTCATGCCAACACTCCACAAATAATTCTCTGGTAGCCATACTCCATTGTCACAACTTCTTCCGCAAATCTCAACTTGCATTTTATCCCCATACTTGCCATAGTTGAAAGCATACTCTTTCCGCTCATTCACTGCATCAACGAACTTCAAATATTCGCATTTGGTGAAACTTTTTTCAAAATCAAACTTCATAATTTCTTCACTCCTTCGGCTCTATGCCATGTTAAAATAGTCTAACGCTTGGTCGAGGTCATGGTCAAAATACTTTCCCCAACACCAATCGTCAACAGTCATTCCGATATGCTTGTATGTATCCTTATTCTGCAATGTTGCAACAACGAACTGCGTTTCAACAACCAAACCCGACCAATCTCGGCGATACAAAAACAACGCTAGACTGCCTTTCTTCTTCAAAATAATTTTTTGTTCCATATAAAAAACTCCTTTGTGTCAATGACACTTCCGTTGGCAACGGATGTCCGATTTAAGCCGAACTACGCCATTAAAAAAATATATTTCCCCCTTTTGGGGTGGGCTTGATTCAAAAAAAGCAAATACAAAAAGGCTGTCAAGGGGCAATCATGAGTGTGTTTCTTTTAAGTCAAAAACAATTTTCAACTACAATCGAAACCAATAACTAAACACACTCATGATTGACGATATAAAAATTTTCAAAAAGTTTTTTCGCCTATTTTAACTTTCTGCGAAAAAAGTTTTTGAAAAATTTTATATCGCTACGCCCTTGACAGACTTTTTGTATTTGCTAAACTTCTTCAAGCCCATCCCCAATTGGGGAAATATATTAAAACAACCTTATTAATAAAAAAAGCAAATAAAAAAAGAATCTCACAATAAAATGTGAAATTCTTCTTAAACTAATTATGTAAATGTGTTAAATTACTGTTCTGACTTTTGATTTTCTTGTTGTTCTATCTGTTGTTCTTTCTTTTTGCTAACTTTTCTTTCTTTTTGCAGGATACCCGCATATAAACTTGCTAAAACCAAATCATCAAGATAGTCTTTTACTCTCGTTTGTCCTTCTTCATTTAGTGAGAAAAATTTTCTGACATACTCGTCATATGTAATAGTAGGGGAATCTTCAGCCTTTTTGCAATCATATCTTCCAAGAGTGAACAAATCGTCAATAAAAGTTTTAAGCAGTTGATTTCTCTTTTCATCAAGATTTTTCAGATGAATGCAACCACTCTCAATTCTCGCATCACAAGAAACCGAAAATCGATACTTTTCATTTCCCGTCCTCAAGTAGTCCATTGTCGTTCCCAAACACTCTGCGATCCTGTGAAGAGTTTCAACCGTCATGTTTTGATTTTCACGCTTGAAAGCACCAAAAAGGGTATGATAGGACATATCAGTAAGTTTAGCGAGTTCCTTCGTTTTAATCTTTCGCTCTTTCATTAATTTCTTGATTCTTTCGCCAACGCTGATGTTATCGCTTTCCATAATAGCAATATTTTAGCATGAAAAGAATAATAATGCAAGCATTTAATATATGGAATAATTGCAACAAATTCACACAAAATCGTTTGACAAACAAACCAGATTACGATACAATAAAATCAGAAATACAAAAAAAGGTCAAATTTTCTAAAAAAAAAAAAAAAAAAAAAAAACACTACTTTAATACTAGTTTGAGTGAATTGAACTGACTCTTGCAAAATCCAACAAGTGACGATAATCTATGGATAAAAAACTATTTAACAAGTTAATTAAAGAAATTCGTGAAGAAAATCATCATGCTTTTGATTTGCTGTTTAAAGAATATGAAGTCAAGTTAAAGCAGGTTGCTTATATGATTTTAAAAGACGATCATTTGGCAGAAGATGTTTTCAGTGATGTTATGGGGAAGTTGTGGAGAGGAAAAGTCAAAAAGAATGTAAAAAATCCTAATGCTTTTATGTATCAAATGACTAAAAATGTTGCTAAGGACTATTTAACTGAAAAGAGGAAAAGGGAAAGCGAGGTTTCTCTTGATGAAATAGATATTGAAGTTGCAGCGACAAATAACGATTTTGAAAAAATTGAATTGATTATGTTGTTGGAAAAGTTTGGGGAAATAGAAAGAGATATCGTAACGAAAAAAGTAGTCATGCAAGATACATTTAAGGACATATCCAAAGACCTTAATATTCCAGTGACTACTGTTAAAAGAAAATATTCAAATGTCATGCAAGAATTTGCTGGCGATATGACAGGAGGTTTATATGTCGAATAATTATGAAAATGACAAAATAATAAGTGACCATGAAATTTTGAAATTAGAAGAGAAGTTTAAAAAACAACTTCCACAATTTGAGCGTATGCCAACTGAAGAGCGAATTGCAATTTTGAAATCAAGAGTAGAAAGTAATCCGAATATGTCAATTGTTCCAAATGACTCTTACGAAAGAGTTGTAATAAAGAAAAAGACTTGGCTTCCAGTGGCATTTGTTGCATTGAGTTTGATTTTGGTTCTTTCTATTTGGCTACCTATTCATTTTAGTCAAGATAGGATTATTCATGGAGACCCAGATGAGAGACCAATTACTCGTGAAGATGTTGTTTTTATGGATATGAGTTTGAATATTTTGCGAGAAGCGGATTTGTTTTTGCCTAACTTAGAGATGTTGAATGGTCTTAATATTGAATTAGGTGAGCATAGAGTTAACTCTGAAATGATATTGTTTTTTATAGAGGGTCGTTATGGCGAATGTGCTGTGACTTTAAAAATCATTCTACATGAAGATTATGAAGCACAAAATGAGCAACTTTTTAGAGGAGACAATATAGTAAATATCAACGGCAGAGAAATGTCTGTTTTTGAACAAAGAGTCGAGAATGAATATGTTTATTGGATTGGATTTGAAAAGAACGAAATAAGATATTTTACTATTTTAACTACTGCACAAAGAGGCTCTTATGTTGATTTCTTGAATGCATTTTTTCCTGCATAGGTTTTTTATTCTAATATTTTAAATTTTAAAAAAGCAATAAGACTGTCTTTTTGGAGGCAGTTTTTTGCTGTGAAAAAAGTATTTCAAAAAAATTTAAAAAACTTTTGAAAAAAACGGACTTTTTTGATCGTTTTTTCAGTCTATATAGTATAAGGGTTTTTGTGGGCATATATTTTATCCAAAAGATATGTTTATCAAAAATTCAACTAAGGAGAAATATGATAGAAACGAAAGTGAAAAGAGGGTCAAAAGTAGGCAAGTTTTTATTACTCGCAATCTTTATCATAGGTGCTGTGATAGGGAGTTTTGCCATATCAAATACAACTGTAAGTGCTGGTGCATCAAATGGAGTTGATAATATAAATCACGCAGAATTTGCAAGAGATTTTATAAGTTTTCAACACACTTCAAGGGGTGTGGAATATGAGAATATTGAAGTCTATGCAACTGTCAATCTGTATGATGAATTGCACAATGTCGTGGGTGTTGCAGTTATCATTTATCGTGACAGCGAACTCGATTATGTTGTCATGAATTTAATAACATATGAAATTGATGAATGGGGTATTAATGAGAAATATATAGTCGCAAGGTTTAAGTCTGGTGAACGCATTTATTATGGCGGAGCTTTAACCTTTTCAACAAGAGATGGCAATGAATTTGTCGATTTCAACGGAGCAAGACATGACAGAGCAAGATTTGAAAGACGCTCTAGGGAGTTTAGAGAAGGTGCAACAAGACGAAGAAATACAGGAAGAGAAAGCAGGACTATAACGGCATCAACTCCACCTAGCGGGGGTATGCACAATTGGTCGCAAATTTTAAATAGGCATCAGCACCATAGAATGGAAGAATTTAGGTATCTGCAAGGTATCAATTGGAACGGAATCACAGGGCAAGGTTTAGAGTTTACTTCACAGAGCTTTCTTAATATGAATTACAGAATAAGGCATGGAAGGCATTTGCTTGGAACTTGCGGACCGACAATGACAACAAATATGTTGATATATTTTCAATGGAGAGGTTTTGACAGAGCGTTAGTCAATGGAAATGTTCATGACACTTTTGAAAGAGCGTTGCATTTGGGAAGGTGGAACAATGGAAGTCGTTTTGTTGATGACAGAGATGCACTTAGAACAATTTTAAGGCAACAAGGCTACAGTTATTCAATGAGCTCTTTTAGTGGAACTTTTAACAACTTTGCAAATAGCATTAGACAAGGCAGACCTGCAATGATGGAAATTCATCATGGAAATTGGGGTCATGGAGTTGTGGTCGTTGGCTTTGAACATTTTAGCACTACATACACCACAGGCATATGGCCGTTCAGAAGAGAAGTAACAAGACATTTCCACTATTTGAGAGTCATAGACGGAACAGCCTACGCAAATTCAAGCAGATTCGTTGACTTCAACGGTTTCTTCAGTCACATAAACGGAGCTTGCTTTTGGATTCATTAAATCCAATTTGACTTATTCGTTAAATTATATTAAAATTAAGCATGAAAAAAAGAATTTTTAAAAAGTTAATTATGTTAATGATAGTTGCATTTGCAACAATCGTGTCAGTTCTTGCTCTCACTTCATGTGAAGAACAGACAGCTTTTGTCGAAGAATTCACAGTGACATATATTGCAACAACAGGCGGAGCGATTCAAGGTAACTCCGAGCAAGTTGTCCGCTATGGCGAAAGTGCAAGCGTTGTGACGGCAGTTCCAAACACTGGTTTTGAGTTTGTTCGTTGGAGCGACGGCTCGACAATTCCTGCGAGACTAGATCAAAACATAACGGCAAGATTAATTATGATTGCTGAATTTGGCAGACAAAAGGAAACACCGCCAGAACCATATACATATCATGATGTCATCTATGTCGCAGGCACAGGTGGCACAATTCAAGGCAAATCTCAACAATTAATAAGGGAAAACCAAGAAGCAACAGAGGTAAAAGCTGTTGCTAATTTTGGTTTTAGGTTTGTTCGCTGGAGTGATGGGATTGAAACAACAATCCGCCATGACAAAAACATAACTGAAAGACTGGTAGTCGTTGCAGAGTTTGAAAAAATTCAAGAACCACCGCCACCGCCATATGTCTATCACGCAGTAACATATTTTGTTCTTGCAAACGGCACAATCGAGGGTAACGCGGAGCAAACAATTCGTCAAGGCTACAACGCAACTATAGTCACAGCCGTTCCCGACACAGGCTTTGTTTTTGCTCGTTGGTCTGATGGCTATCTCAACGCAACTCGTCATGACATGAACATTCAAGCGAGACTAACTGTGATGGCTGTATTTGAAGAAGCTCTTTTTTATGGAGGGAAAGGAACTTTAATTAATCCTTTTCTTGTTGCTAATCGTAGGCATCTTGCAAATATGAGATATTTTTCAAATGCTTACTTTGCTCTTACAAATGATATTGACCTTTATGAAGTTAATCATGAGCCTATATTTGATAGCGAAAATAGTTTTTTAGGTAATTTTGAGGGCAATCATTTTACTATAACAAACATGAGTATTGAATCTAATCATCAATATCCGTCACTATTTGGTCATGTTAAAGGAAATATTAAGAATCTAAATATAAGTAAATTTGAAATAATAGTGTCTGATGAGAATGGTTGTTTTGTTGGAGCAGTTGCTAGTTTTTCAAGCGGATTAATAAAAAATGTGAATGTGTGTGGGAAAATATACGGGCATGATGTTACAAGGTCGATAACAGTTGGTGGACTTGTTGGGAGAAAGGAAGATAAGCCAGTTATAAATTCGCACACAAATATTTTAATTAAATTTAGAAGCAATGAAAATATTCATAATTCTTTAACTGTTGGTGGTTTTGTGGGCTCTAGTATAGTAAGTATAGTTGATTCTAGTTCAAGCGGAGAAATTAGCATATCACAAGGTGCGATAGGATCATTAACAATGGGTGGTTTCATAGGGGCGGTAATTATTTCAGATGGGAGGGAGATTAATATAGAAGATTCATTTTCTGATATTAAAATAATTAGTGACATTGAAATTATCTTTGGAACGACACGAGTAGGCGGATTTTTAGGTGTTGCTCAGTCAAGAGGATTAATTATTAAAAATTGTCATTCCAAAGGAGACCTATACGGTGGTCGAGTTAGTGGGTTTATTGGAGTTCTAAATTCAAGTGTGGATATATCATATAGTTCTGTTAGAGGAAATGTAACAGCCACTGGTTATGCATTTGGTTTTACATATAGAGTTAGCGGCTCGACAATTTCATATAGTTTTGTAAGTGGGAATGTTGTCGGAAGAAGATCGGTGGGATTCATTTATTTAGTTGGTTTTTCGACAATTTTTCGTAGTTTTGTATCTGGTAGTGTTGTGAGTGGAATGGGGTTGTCGCAAACTAATGACCCTACAAATGTTGTTGTTGGTTTCATATTTTCTCTTACGGAAAGTATTGTTGAAGAGAGTTTTACAACAGGAAATATAATTTCAAAGAGAGTTCATGCATCTCGTTCCCAAACAGCGAGTTTTATTTGGAGTGCTAACCGTAGCACAATTTTAAATAGTTTTTCATCTAGCGATCTTGTTATTTATGCCAGACCACAACAATTCGGAGGCTTGGCTACTATTGCGATTAATAATACCTATATTGTAAATAGTTTTTTTGCAGGAAATATTATAAAAAGATCGAGTTTTGAAGATATCAGTCCACCAAGTATGGCAAAATTTGTTAGATCATTTGGAAATAATTCTCAGATAAAAAATAGCCATGTTTTATTTCAAGAAAATGCTCCAAGTGCGATTTCAGTGTATGGCGGTGGAATGATACATATAGATCTTACAATTCATGATTCTTTAAGTCAAATGTTTAATTTGGCAGATATTTTAAACACAGACGCAAGCAATCCAATCTGGCTCAATGTTGAGGGGAGTTTTCCTCGATTGAAATATACTAAAAATATGGTGCTATAGCACACAAAAGGAGGTTTTCGAAAATGAAAACAAAAAAATTTATTAGGAAGAGGAGTGTTGCAATATTTGCAGTTTTGCTCCTAGTGTTGACCAGTGTGTTTGTCGTTTTTGCTTTTAGCAATAGGACAAACTATACTACCTTTGCTCAATCGAGTCAAGATTCTGTTCATGAGGACTTTACTTTTACTCGAATAGCAAACCCATCTCCAATGTCTGGAATCAATGCACTTTCGGGTAATGGGAATCGCCAAGTTAATGTCAGGTTAAGAAATAGGGCATTGAGAGAGGCGGTTGTTCCTGCCTATATTCAAATGGAAGGAAATACATATGTAGTTACTGAGATAGCCACAAATGGCTTTTCAGCTGCAACAAATTTGCGTCATATAACAATTCCAAATACGGTTAGAAGGATTAATAATACTGCTTTTATGAATAATCAAAATCTTGAGTCAATTCATTTGCCACATGGGATTGAGCATATTGGAGCAAATGTTTTTTCTGGAAATAGAAATCTTCAAAGAATTGTAATTCCTAGTTCGGTGACACATATTGGAGCAAGTATACTAATAAACGGCAATCCGAATGCTAGAATTTATGTTAGAACAAATGGATACGAAGATCCAACTCAAAATTGGGCGGCAAACTGGAATGTTAGACAAGGTGCAAATAGACACCCCGTTCAACTAATTAGCAGAAGTTTCCTTCCAGATAATTGGCTACATACTTATTTTGAATATGATGAAAACGGACATGAGGTAGGACTTATTGTTTATAATAATAGCTTATGGCTTAATAGTTATTATTTAAATCCAGTTATTCCATATGAACTAGAAGTTTTTGCTCCTAATGCAAATGAATATAGAATATTACCCATTGTTAAAATTGACAATGGTGCTTTTGGTGGGGCACAATTTAATACTTTAACAGTTGACGCTGACCCTTCAAATAGATGCATTACTCTTGATTCATTAGTATTTAACTTTGCTTCTGGAAATTATATTGCAATTAATCGCCCAATTCAATATGCAGAAAGTTTAGATCCTTTTTCTGAAACAGGGGCAATGTTCGATTCTACAGCAGTAAATTATATCTTTTTACCTGATTGCCTTGATGAAATAAGTTATGCAATGTTTAGGCATTCTGTAGTTCAATATATCGGATTTAGAAATGTTAGAGATGGAGATTTCTCTACTGTTGCTTCTGATCAAACGGAAATTCCATATTCAGTCACAAGACTGGGAGAGCAGGCATTTAAAACATATGATTCTCCAATGGGTCAGATTGGAATTTCTAGATTAGTTATTCCTCAAACTGTGAAATATGTTGGATTTAACAGAGAGATGACACAGAGTGATTCAATCATAGAGGGTTGGGCATATCCACAACAAGTTCATGTATTTTTTAATCATGAAAACTACTCTGTTCCAAATGCCTCTGACAAATTTACTACTCACAACTGGGCACCAAATTGGGCAGTTGGAGCAGGTGC
>Ga0209755_10000478_pt1 | contig 73102 bp, 67 predicted proteins | sample TergutCo191P1_FD_187301 | JGI IMG/M metagenome (GOLD analysis project Ga0209755, IMG submission 187301) | Cornitermes sp. P1 segment gut microbial communities from Petit-Saut dam, French Guiana - Co191P1 (SPAdes) (version 2) | ecosystem: Host-associated > Arthropoda: Insects > Digestive system...
TATAAAGATTTTTGTTATCAACTATGATCTTTTCGTATATACGGGCAATGTACATTAAAAGACGCAGGGCAAGGTTGGGATTGAGAGTCGATTGATGCTCAAAAAGAACTACCTGCTGCTTGCCTATTGAAAAAGAAATATCGTTCATTCGATTCTGAAATAGTACATTCTGTAAGGTATTTATCCTTATCGGCACATCAGGGGGCAGGGGGATGCCTTCCAGTGTGCTGTACAGTTCGCGCAGCACGTCTGGTTCACTAAAGAGCAGAGAAAATACACTGGATTTATATTCGCGGTTTTCACCCATACGTCTATTATACGCTCTTTACCTGGCTTTTTTCAATAGTTTTTCTCACCCGCCGCATGAACAATCGTAACCGTCAAAAGAACCACTTCTAGCGGCATCCAAAAAAGTAGCGTAAACTTCCGGAATATACCAAACCCCGGAGGGAACTATGCACTACAGCAAAGAAGAAAAAGCAAAGTGGTTAGAAGACTGGCGAAAAAGCGGCAAGGGCGCATGGGCATACGCAAAGATTTCAAGGTAAAATTTCCGATACCGCAGGGCTTGCCCTGCGGAGGTTCATTTTGCGCTAAAAAAAAGTGATTTTCGCGGATTGAGCGGATTTATATTGCGCCTTTTCCCGTTTTCATGGTACTTTGTATGAGGAAGGGATGAAATGCGGAATTTGTGGTACCTTTGGCGGTTTTATACATTCGGGCGGGAACAGTACCAGGAATGTATGGGTAACTTATTTTTGAATAACTTGCTCAGTCTGCGAAAGGTAAATACGGTCATTGCTGTCTTGACCGCTCTTTCATCTATCTACCCCCTGTTGATAGAAAGAAACTTCATAAAGGTCTATGTTTTTCTTTTTGTGGCTGCTGTCGCCCTGTTCATTTCCCTTTATGCGCATTATAAAATCCAGACTGCCCTTGCCAATATACGGTCTATCTACACATTAATCACAGTGTTTTATGCGAATTTGATGATTTTTGGGATATTCTTGAGTGTTTTGTCAACTCCGTATAATTATGCTTCGCTTTTCCTGTGTTTTTTGGTTGTTGCCTTGTTAATGTTCATGAATCCGCCCCTGTTTAACCTTATTCTCACGTTAAGCGCCTCTGTCGTTTTTATTGCGCTTGCCGTTGTGGTTAAACCGCCTGAAATCTGGAGGATTGATGTCATTAATGTGGTGATCGCAGGAGGTATCAGCCTGTATTTTAACTGGCATATCTCCAAACTGCGCATGGGATCAGAAATAAGCGCAACCATGCTGGAAAATGAGCGGAATCAATATCTTGATCAAAGTGTCGTTGATGAATTGACCCAGTTAAAAAACCGCCGCGATTTTATGCAGACATTCCAACGGTATGTGCTTAATTACAGAAATACCGATGCCTGGCTGTGTATTGCCCTTGCCGATATTGATTTCTTCAAGAAATATAACGACCGCTACGGACACGCGATGGGCGATGACTGTCTGCGCATGGTTGGCAGTATGCTGAACGGCCTGAAGGACAATGATGGCATTTATTCGGCCAGAGTCGGGGGCGAGGAGTTTGCCCTGCTCTGGTTCGAGAAAAACCCGGCCCATATTGATACGATTGTTACCCGCTTGATGCGTTTAATTGCCGAACTTAAAATCCCGCACGAAGACTCCAAAGTCGCGCCGTATGTTTCAATGAGCATTGGTGTGCATGTGGAAAAGTGCGGCTCGGCCAGAGATACGCAAATCCTGTATGATTTTGCAGATAAAGCGCTTTATACGGCCAAAAAAAGCGGCCGCAATTGCGTCATTATCTGCGGCGACGAGATACCCCAGTACAAGGTTGTTTCCCCTTCCTGAACGTACCCAAAAAACAGCAATTTGACACAATGGGCCTCAAAAAGTTGCAAAAAAGGTGTTTTTTTTCCGAAAAACCGCCATTTCCGTATTGACGTAATCGTAAAATATGTCATAATAAAACGAACTATTCTATTGAAATTGAGAGGTGACCATTATGCTAAAATCAAGCGATTATATTTCCAACATGCCGGACATCGCCCATCAGAACTTTGCCCAGCTTGTTGAGCAAATCGCCAAAGATCACGCGGCCAAAGACGCGATTCTGTACCGCTCAGGCGGCCAGAAGGCTTTTACCCGCTGGTCGTATTCCAGGTTCGGTGAAGAGTGCCGCAGGGTTGCCAGGGGACTTCTGGCGGCGGGCCTTGTCAAAGGTGACCGTGTCGCGCTGTGGTCAGAAAATCGCCCCGAGTGGATGGCGGTCTGGATGGGGGCCATCATCGCCGGTATCACCATTGTGCCGGTGGATTTCCTTGTCACAGAAAAGGAATGTCTTAACATCATCAAAATAACCAGGGCCAAAGCCTTTTTCTATTCCAGGACAAAAAAAGACTTTGCCGAAGCTCTGGACGGCGAGGGGCTGAAAATGTCAGTCATGGTGTGTATCAGCCCCAAGGAAGGCGGCGGCGAGGCGGAATATTACAGTTTCGGTAAAGACTCAGGCGGACAGGCTCTGCCTGCTCCGGACAGCATCTCACCGGATCATCCGGCTTCCATTATCTTTACGTCCGGAACAACGGGCGTCGCCAAGGGCGTTACCCTTTCCCACAAAAACATCATTGCCAATGCCAGTGCGGCGGTGCGCATCCTGGAACCTGTCCCGACCGATGTGTTCATTGATGTGCTGCCCCTGCACCATTCCTACACCAACGTGGCCTGTTTTATCGCGCCTTTGTGTGTCGGTATCCCGACGGTAATCGTTGAAAAACCCCTCGGTGATATCATACGCGCGGACGCAAGGGATGCGGGCGTTACGTTCTTTATTGGCGTCCCCCTGCTCTTCGACAAATTCAAGGCCGGGGCCGAGAAAAAGATCTCGGGTATCAAAAAGCTCATCCTCGCGCCCATACGGAAAAAAGCGCTGGCCGAGGCAAAAGCGGGAAGGCCGGAATACGGGCAGAATCAATCCCTGCTGAAAAAAGTCCGCGCCAAGTTTGATCTTACCTCCGTGCGCATGATGGTCGCCGGCGGCGGCCCGCTGAATCCGGCAACTGCGGACTTCTTTGACTCGCTGGGCTTCAACATCGTTCAGGGCTACGGCATGAGCGAAAACTCCCCCCTTATTTCGGTTAACACCCCGAAGTACAAAAAGAACGAATCGGTCGGGCTTCCGGTCAGTTACACCAAAGTAAAAATCTCTGAGCCCAACGATGAAGGAATCGGCGAAATTATCTGTACCTCCCCGTCGGTCATGATTGGCTATTTCGAGAACAAGGAAGCGACTGACGAGGTGATAAAGGAAATAGACGGCGAGCGCTGGCTGTTTACCGGAGACCTGGGCAAAATTGACAGCGAGGGTTTTATCCATATTCTGGGCCGCAAGAAAAACCTTATCGTCACATCCGCCGGTAAAAACATCTACCCCGAAGAAATTGAGGTATTGTTCAATTCGCGGATAGTTGCCGAGATTCTTGTCGTCGGGCGCAAGGCCAAAGACGGATCGGGTGAATCAATTTTCGCGGTTGTTGTTCCCAGTTATGACAACATCAAGGAAGATTTCCCCGGCAAGGAAAATGACGAAGCGTTTATCAACGCGGAAGTGAAAAAACTTGTCGAGGCCGCGAACCGCGGTCTGCCCATCTACAAGAAAATCAACGACTTCACGCTTCGCAAGGAGCCGTTTGAAAAGAACGCGCAGCAGAAGATCAAGCGCTTCCTGTACAAAGAGTACGAGAACGCATAACCTAAATCTTTAAACAACGAACCACACGGATGCTGGATTTTCCGCTTGTCTGTGTGGTTTATTTGTTTGCTGTCATTTTATTTTTCGCAAAAACTCCAGAACCTCCGTCCCTGTGGGCGGGCAGCCGGGGCAGGATGCGGCAAAGCCCGAGGTACATTGCCCTATCCCCACTTTCCCCTGCTTTCCCGTAAAGCCCTGGCCTATGCATATCTCCTTAAAGCGGTTCCGCTCACTCCTGTCCAGGCGGGACAGGGCGAAAACAAGGCCGGCGTAACAGGCGCTGCATGCGCCGTCTTCTTTTATGCTTTCTGAAAGCTGCGCCACTTTTCTGGACGGCTTTGGAGAAACATTCGCCTCTGTACTTTTGTTGAGCTCCCGTACAACGGCAGGGCCGCAAACACCCACACCCAGTTTTTCCGCCATGCCGATATAGGGGATTTCGCTTACCTTATAGCCCATGAGCCCTGCGGCCCAGGCATCGCAGAGCACAGGGTCTGTAGCGGCAAACATGCGGCCGGCGTAAACGGGATTTCCGCCTTCCTCAAAATCAAGGTCGCCGCAAATGCCGTCCACGACAATAAAGTCGTTACGCGCGACGGTGTTGAGGTGCGCAATGGGCTTATCAAGGCCCAGGCTGTGGAAACGCCGTTTTTCACTGTCGCTGATAACGCCCTTGTTGTTTTTCAGGGCGCAGGTAATGCGGGTCTGACAATGACCTTTCATTACCGGCAGATTGATCATAAAGTCTACGGCCAGGGCGCTGTTACAGATTTCGATTTTAAGGCCCTTGCAGTCCACCGTCTGGCAGCGATCCGTCTGGGTGTCGATGAGTTCCACGCCGGCCTCTTTGGCAAGCGAACGGTAACCGCAGGCGGAAAAAGCGCTGGAAGTGGAATCTCCCACCCACGAGCCTTCCAGAATGACGATATTGTTAAAGCCGTTCTTTTTAAGGTAGGCGATAAGCCCCGCGGCAATTTCCGGGTGGGTTGTAGCGCCGCCTGAGGCGGGCCGGGAAACCACCAGGTTGGGCTTAAGTCCGACACGCTTTTTCCTGTCACCGATTAAATCTGCAAGCCCCGCGGCCTCGGCGATTTTTACCGCCATTTCGGCGGGCTTGTCTCCGTAAATAACCAGTATTTCGTTTTTTTCCATTTATGTTCCTCCTCGTCTGTTTATACCATTATACGGCATTGCCCTTTGCGCGGTAAGCCATTATACTGTGTGCAGGAGAAGCCCCATGTCCAATGCTGTAAGAGTTGAATTTGAAGAAGTAAACCGCCGTTATACCTACGCCGATTACCTCCAGTGGGAGGGCCCGCAGCGCTATGAACTTCTTGGAGGGGAAGCCTTTATGATGGCCTCGCCCTCGGTGGCGCACCAGGCGCTTCTTGTGGGCTTATTGTTGGATTTCGGCAATTGGCTTCAGGGAAAGCCGTGCAGGGTGTTCGCGGCCCCGCTGGATGTGCGCCTGTTTCCCAAAGAGGACAAATCCGACACTACGGTCGTACAGCCCGATCTGCTGGTGGTGTGCGATGAAAGCAAACTTGACAAAGGCTCGGTAAACGGCCCCCCGGAAATGATAATTGAAATTGTTTCGCCGTCAAATTCCTCAGGCGAGCTGCTCCGCAAATTCAATTACTACCTTGAGGCCGGGGTACAGGAATACTGGGTGGTAGACCCTGAAACAAAAAAAGTGAATGTCCATGTTTATGAAAACGGCCGCTATATCTGCATGGGCTATAAAAATAATGACCGTGTCCCTGTCACCGTTTTAGCGGGCCTTGAGATTTCCCTTGAAGCGTTGTGGGCAAGACTGCCTTAGCCGTCCCTGCCCCTACAAACGGTAATACGCAGACATGTTTTTATAGTTGACGTAACGCTAATAGCTACCATCATTAGCTGTGCTCCCCATTTTTCTCGCAAAGAAACGCAGAGGAGCAGGAATCAGCTTTTATGCTTATCGGAAAGGGCTTTTTCCAGCACTTCCACGATTACTTCCCTAATTTCACGTATTATGTCCTTGTGAAGCCGCTCCATGGAATTTTCCGGAGAAGGCGGCACCGAAAACAATTCGTAAGCTTCAATACCCAGAGCAACGGCTATGCGCTCCAATACTTCAGGTGTTGGAAACTGCCGGGAAAGTTCAATCATGGCAATATATTGGGTAGAAACCCCCGCTTTTTCCGCCAATTTTACCTGGGTCATGCCGCACTTTCCGCGGTTTTCCTTCAAGTTACGCGCCAAAATGCCACGAAGATTTTTCATTTTACTGTCCTGTCCGCCATTTTGGTTTCCCATCAGGCATAAAGTTTGAAATGCTTCTTGTTATATTGACAATCAACAATATGTTGATTATTATTGGTTTTGCATTGATTTTTTGTTTTTGTGTTGAAAATCAGTAAAAAGGAAGGGGCTTTTGAATTTATTGATATGCATTCCGACTTATAACGAAGCGGAAAACATTGAGCCGCTTATTACTACCGTTTTTGAGTATTTACCTCACCTTATTTGCCATAAATCTTGTGTACTTGTAGTTGATGACAATTCCCCGGATGGAACGGCAAATATCGTTGACAACTTGATTGAAAAATATCCGGGCCGTTTGCGTATCCTGAAACGGCCCGGAAAACAGGGGCTTGGGAAAGCATACCTGGCCGCTTTCGATTGGGGGATTTCAAACGGCTATGATCTGTTTCTTGAGATGGACGCGGATTTTTCCCATAGCCCTAAATATATTCCCGAAATGCTCAAACACATTCAGAACCATGATGTTGTAATTGGCTCCAGAAACGTAAAAGGAGGGTGTGTTGAAGGCTGGCCCTTTTTACGAAATTGCATCTCTAAAGGCGGTTCGCTGTATTCGCGAATTGTTTTAAGATGCCCCATCAAAGATTTAACTGGCGGATTCAATATGTGGACGAAGAGTTCCCTTTTAAAAATCGGCCTTGACCGCATACTTTCGGAAGGCTACTCTTTTCAAATTGAAATGAAATACCGCGCATGGCGAGCTGCTTGCCAGTTAAAAGAAATTCCCGTAGTGTTCACAGACAGAACGAAAGGCGCATCAAAAATGTCCAAAAAAATCCTTTTTGAAGCGTTGATAAAAGTCTGGAAAATAAAACAGAGCGCGGGAGGAGATACGGCTATCGACCAGTTCATCAAATTTGGAATGACAGGCGGGCTTGGAACCGTAACAAATCTGCTTCTATTTTTCATTTTTGTTGACAAAATGGGCTTGCCGGAAATACCGATAAGTATAGGGTGTTTTATAATCGCCGGAACACAAAATTATATTATCAACCATAAGTGGACATTTTTGAACACTACTGGGGATTCAACATTATCAGTAAAAAAGTGGATTGTATTCTTGGGAGCCTCGCTTGTTGGGCTTTTTGTAAATATTGTTGTCATGCGGCTTATGATTATCAATTTTTATTTGCCGTATAAATTTATAGCGCAAGCCTGCGGTATTGCGGCGGGAATGTTGATCAATTTCGTCTTTTCAAAGTTTTTTGTTTTTCGTGCTAAAAACACACGCACAAAGAGGCAGGAGGATTATAAATGAAAAAGTGGCAGAAAGTGGCACTAATAATATGCTGTTTACTGGGGATGTGTATATCGTTATCGTTTCATGTCTACCTCCTCCATAGATCTTCTGACATCGATGGCAAATTTAATGCGCCAATACATCTAAATATTGAAGTGGACAGGTATTTTGCGCCATCTGTTTCAGCGGTAACATCCCGAATTCGTGGTGAAGTTATCGAAGATTTGTCATTTGAATATAACAGGAGACTGCGAAATGTCATTTTACATGGTGAAATCATTAATTTTGCACAAAGACTATCTTTACGCATACCTAAAGAAACAGCGAAGGAAACGTTAAATGCAATAGATAATATTAGTGTTTTTATTGGCAACAGATTATTCTATTTTTCACATTCAGATATTATAGCACTGCAAGGCAGGGAACGGCGTAATTACATGGAATTTGAACTGCCGGGTCTTGAGTACAATAGATCGCTTATTGCTTCAATGTTATTAAGCAACCCATCTTTAATAAATTACTACGGGGACCTACATGCGGTGGTTCAAATATTTATGTTGTTCATTACCCGTCCAATCAGATTTTTTCTCACATGGTTTTTCCTTATTTGTTTCCTTGTTCTATTGAAAAGCAACATACTAAGTATCTATTATCGACTGAAAAAGAAAGAAAAATTACCAGAATTGCTATTACTTGGTTTTATAGTGTTCATAAGTTTTATTCTCCGCCTCAACGGTTATGTACGCTATTCCTCATGGGCTGATGAGTTGTACTCTATTTTTGTGGCGGCAAATCCGGCATTACCTTTTATCGCTACTTTTGGGGATCCTGGAAACCCGCCTTTTTATAATATTTTGCTTCGATTCTGGTTTATGCTTTTTGGATGGACAGAGCAAAGCGGGCGTTTTTTCTCAGTGCTCATAGGGACTGCCGCAGTTATTCCATTCTACGTTCTTGTCAAACACTATGCAAACAAAAACGCCGCTTTTTTGGCTGTTTCATATATGGCGCTAAGCGGCTGGCTAATAGGGTTTTCGCAGGAAATACGGAACTACATTCTATTGGTCTTTATTGTCATCATTGTGGTTAATCGGTTTAACCGTATCATTGAAAGCCAGAAACTGAACCTCGCCAATTTGATATGGTATATTGTTCCATCCATCCTGCTGGCAAACACTCATTATTATGGAAGTTTGCTAATATTTGTGAATTTCTTGTTTTTTGTCGGTTATTCAATCATGGCAAAATCATTTTCATGGAAAAACACCGTTAGATTCTTCACTGCCAACCTGATAATTGCAATTTCGCTCTTGCCCTATTTTATCTTGACGGCTTTTTCAGGTGCTCTGCTTAACCCTGAATTTAATACATGGATATCCAGACCAGGCGCAAAATTTATGCATATGGCAATACTCATTCCTTTTTTGACAGCACTATACATATACTTACGAAAATCGGTTTTGAAAAAAAATATTGTTGGCCAACACGGTTATTTTATTGACTATCTGTTTTTTGTTTCATCCCTTGTGTTTATCATAGCATTTGGAATTTCCATGTATAGGCCTATCCTGGTTCAAAGATACCTTGTTGTTCTGTACCCGCTGTTAATAGCGGCTTTAGCTGTTATTCTTGTGTACATTTTCTCAAATACGCCGAAGCTCGTTGGCGCTTTATGCTCCGTCGCTGTATTTTTGTTGATACTTAATGGGCATGAGACCATGCCGGGTGGCGGCAGGGATGTTTTTCATGAAAGCTTGGCATTCATTTCACAAGATTCGGAAGCGCATCCCTCAAGAGTATCTTTGGAAATATTGCCCCGCTCATATTATCGTCTTGAATATTTTTATGGCCATACCCCTCTGCCAAGGTATTTTCCAGGAGATGCCTATGACGTATTATACTTTAATCCTTTGCATCGTTCAACAAGCGCTATGTTTGATATAATTGAAGAACTTGGTATTGATCGAGACAGAGTATTGAGAATACGTACAGGAAGGGGGGATATATTCAAAATATATTCTGAAAACGAAAGAACTCAATAACATTGACTCTTTCAATTTGCGATTTGTAATTGTTTCCTGTACATATCTCACTGTTCCCGCCGTTCCATAAGCGCCATCACAAACTCTACCTCCGCGATGCTGATACCCAGGCGGGAAGCAATAATTGGCGGGGCATAACCTGCACGTGCCAGTTCGCGTATCTGCTCCTGCTCGCCCATCGGGGCAGGTTCTGGCGGGGGCGGTGCGGGGGCGGGAGGGGGCTCTGCTGGCGGGGTTTCCGCTGTTTCGGCTTCGGCCTGGGCGCTAAAGCGGCGACGGCTTTTTCCCAGTTCCTGGTAGGTTGGGGCATGGGGTTTTGGGGCAAGGGCGGCGCGGACATCTTCGTCTTTGCGGCGGTTTTCCAGTTCGCGGATGTAAACCTTTAAACGCTTGTCTGTTTCTTCAAGCAGGAGTTTTAAGTTTTTCTCACGGTTTTCAATGAGGGAAATATCCCGTTCGGTTTTTTCATCAAGAGACAGGACGATACCGTCAATTTCTTCCCGCAGTTCTGAAAGGATGTGTTCATGGCCGGTGCGGCGTTTCAGGTAGGAACGGAAATAAAAAAAGGAAAAAAGGCTCATCACAAAGGCGGCGGCGGAAAGAAAAACCGCCAGATAAACGGCAGGCATAAAGCGGCCTACCCTGATATGTCAATGTTGCGGCCAAGGGCCGGGTTTCGGATTAGTCCGGGGTTTTCGTCCTCAGTCGGGGCTTCTTCTTTCTGCTTTCCCTTTCCGGCCCCGCCCTGCTGCCTGGCCTGGGAGCCGCTTCCTTTTTGGTCTTTTATGGTTCCGCCGTCTTTGCCCATCTCCTGGGCCTCGTTCACCGAGCGTACGTTTTCTTCAAGTTTCTGCTGAGCCTGGGCCTGTTGAAGGGCGGACTGCATCTGCTGACCGTCCTTTATGGCGGCCTGGGCTTTTCCCACATTGCCCAATTGGGCAAAGAGGGCCTGGAGATCAATTGGTTGTATAGCCATCGGGTGCTCTCGTTGCCTCATCATCAGGCTCTTCGTACTTTGTTACGCGGATAAGTCCATTCTCCAGAATAAAGGTGACCGCCTTGTACTCGGTGATGACATTGTTCAGCGCCTCGCGGATATACACTTTGACCCCCGGATACACTTTTACAGAGGCCGAAACTCTGCCCCGTGTCTTAATGCTGTTGTAGTATTCCTGGACTCTGGCCGTCTCCTCGGCATTTTTTTTGAGGTCGGTCACAAGCAGCTGCCGCTTGTCCATCAGTTCCCCCATCTGATCTTCCTTGTCTTTGGGCAGGGATTTCCGCTGTTTCTTGATACTAATAAGGGTCTGGAGATTAAGCTGCAGGTCTTCAAGCTGCTTTTCCATTGCCGCTTTTTTTTCTGCAAGGCTTTCAAGCTGCAGCTTGCTTTTGGGATCAATTCCCACTTCGCAGATTGTCTCGGTACTGCCCGTTGGACTTCCCAGGCTTTTGGCGTTAATCTCCTCCGAAGCCCGCAGCCTTCCCCCGACAATATTGGCACGCTTTCCCCGGCAAATGATCCGTTTGAAGGCGTCAACCTGGGAATTAATTATTCCGTCAGAGACAATCACCATATTCCCGGATTCCACTATCGCGTTCTCTATAAACCTGGCCCAGATGGAGCGCCCTGCCTTTATGGTGCCGGAGCTTTTTCCGTTGATGCCTTTGTGAACAATAATGTCCCCTTCCGCGTCCAGAATCGCTTTGCCAACCGTTCCGCTTACTTCAATGTTTCCGGCAGCCCTTACCTCAAAGCCGTCATCCACATTTCCGTTAATGATGACGGTTCCAAGCATGATGATATTCCCGGTCTTGAGGTTCACATCCCCCTGAACATTATGAACCTCCTCTACGTTGATCTTTCCCCCGCCAAGTACTACCTGGCCGTTAATATCGGCAATGATGGTGACCCCGTCACCGGCTACACTAACATGCTTGCCCACCGGCAGGGCTATGTCTTTGCCGTTCTTCGCGGGGATGGCTTTGCCGGTTACTGTCCTGCCGGGAACGCCCTGCTCCGGGGGCATCTTTTTTGCCAGGGGCTGCTTTTCCACCACGTTTTTGATGATGTTGAGTTCTTTAAAATCGATCCTGCCGTCACTGGCTTCCCTAAGCTTTACCTTGCCCTGATCGGTTTCAAAATTATAGTGGATATACGCATCCCTGCCGTTTTTTTCCTTAAGGCCCTCGGCTATAAGAACTTTTTCCTTGTAATGCGGCTTGTCGGCAAAATCCCGCAGAAACTCCTCATTAACACCGTAAACAACGCGGTTGTTTCGAAGGAAACTTAAATACGTTTCCACGGAAATATCACAGCCTCCGACACCCGGGGGAGTTACGGTGATATAGGCTTTCATTTCCCCTTCAGAAAGGTCTACCCCCGAAATCATGCTGTCATTTATGGGCCTGTGTTCAAAACTGCCTACGCGCACATATTCCCCGGCCGCATCGCGTACAATTCCGGTTACCTGTTCATTGTTGTATTCACTTACATAGCGTTCCTGGAGGATTTTAAAAGCATCTGAGGCCGCAGCCCTGCGGCCGTTCCCCTTGGGAGGCACGGCCTTGAGAAACGCCCCGTCAATACTGAGATGGAGAAAGACCGCGCCGTCAGCGTTCTCGTTGATTTTAGCCTCGGCCTCTTCTTCTTCCGCCTCTTTTTTCGCGGCGCGTTTTTTCTCTTTTTTTACAACGATTCTTTCGTAGGCCGATATGGTCCAGTTTTTTTTGCCTGAGCCCAAAAAACCCGCAGACCCTCTTTCGGTGATTTCGTATTCAAGACGGCGCACGGGGATGTTAAGGAGCGTGGCGGCCTCGGCCACGGCGTCTTCCAGTGTAGCGCCGCTGACGTCAACAGTTCGTACATTCCTGTCCTGCTCCAGACGTTCCCTGACTATTTGCTGAAGCTGGACAAAATCAACCATACACTCTTACACTATTCCCCTGGGGCCGTTGCGCAGTTTAAAGCGGAGCCGCATGATGGCTTTTGTATGAAGCTGGGAAACACGGGATTCGGTAACTTCCAGCACCTGGCCTATTTCCTTAAGGGTAAGGTCTTCAAAATAATAAAGGACAAGGATTTTTTTCTCTTTGTCCGGCAGTTCGTCAATAGCCTCCACGATGACCCGCCGTATCTCGTCCCGCTCGGCGATGACTTCGGGGTTCATGCTCGCCGGGGATTCTATGCTGTCACCGATAGACACCCGGTCGTTATCGTCGCCTGAATACCAGACCTCGTTGATGGAAAGCATGGAAGTGCCTGAAATTTTCTGCAATGTTTTCAGGTACTCCTCCTCGCTGACACCCAGGGCTCCGGCTACTTCCTGATCCGTGGCGGTTCTTCCCAGTCGCGCTTCCAGCGAGCCGATAGCGTCTTCCACCTCGCGGGTTTTCTGGCGCACCGATCGGGGCACCCAGTCGATAGAACGGAGTTCATCGAATATGGCCCCGCGTATACGGGTAACCGCGTATGTTTTGAACTTTACGTTTTTCTCGGGATCGAATTTGTCGATGGCATCAAGAAGCCCGAAAACTCCAAAACCTACCAGGTCATCGAATTCCACGTTATGCGGCATACCCACCGCCACCTTGCCGGCGACATACTTGACCAGGGGGGCGTATTGTTTGATAAACGCCTCCCGGATTTTCATGTCCCGGGTTTTGCGGTACTGAACCCAGAGTTCGTCTTCTTTCTGCTGTTCCATGGAATAACTACTGTCCGGGTTATTCCCGGGGACCTTCCCCATATTATCCCTCTTTTTCTTTGTTTAATGCTGTTCTGAGTCCCAGAGCCATATCCTTGGCACTGAAATCACCCGACCAGCCCGAATTTTTACTATTCCTCGATGACCGTTTTGAAGAGGAGGCGGCCCCGGAATACTCACCGGCATCCGCTCCCTCACTCACCGAAGTCGGCATAAAAGCCCCCGCCATACTGTCCAAATCCGGAAAGAAGTCCTCCGAATCAGAAACCCCGGAAAAATCCGCCTCCGGCGATTTCGCAGGAGCCGCAGACTGTCCACCCCCTCCGGAAGCCGGCGGCTTCTGCGGAACGAACGTCGAGCCGGAACTTGCGCCGCCTGAAAAAGACGCAGGATCCCAGGGCGTAAATAACCCCGGATCGGGCATTTCCTCCAATTTCCCTTCCCTATTATACCCATTTTGCGTATTCTGATCCATACCTGACAATCCAATACCCTGAATTTCTCCGCCCGGGGACGGGGTTTCCGGGGCTTTTTCCGGCAAATCAGAAATATTGCCAAGCCCTTCTTCAGAATCATCCGCCTGGGCTCCCATAAAAAGCGAAGTCCCGGAAGGCGGGGCTTCTGCCACTTGGGCGCTGTCTGTTTCCCCTTCCATGATATTTATTTGGGAGCCGGGAAAAAAGTCCGGCTCTGCGGAGGAGCCGGCATCGGCCAAAAGTTCCGGAAGGAAACGGCTTACCAGGAAGGAAATCATTCCCGACAATATGAAAAAAAGAACCGCGAAAAGAATGGCCCGGACTATGAGCATGGGCATGGCGGTGCGGCTAAAAAAGCCTATCAAAAGCGAGAGAATAAAAGCCGCTATGGCAATAGCGCCGCCTGCCTTGAGGTTTATCACGCTGTTCCTTCCTTACCCTTGAGGCTTTCCGAAAAGCCGTTTCATCATGGACGAGAAGCCCCCGGTTTCTTTCAGTTCGCCTTTTTCCATTCTGCTTACAATGTGCTGAACACAGATACTGGCCTTGCACTTGGGGTCTATAACCATGAAAGGCCTTTGCCTCAGTACGGCCTGGGAAACCACCGGGTCATCGTAAATGAAGCCCAGGTAATCCACTTTTAGATTCAGGAACTGGCCGGCGATATGCGTCATCCTGTCGGCAACTTTTTTCGCTTCCGCCACGCTCCTGGCCTTGTTGACAACAAGCTTTAGCTCCATGTCCAGGCTGTCGTACTCGGAGGCGATGATCTTGATGATGCCGTAGGCATCGGTAATGGCTGTCGGCTCAGGCGTGGTGATGATCACCGCGTCATCGGCGGCGGCGATGAAGTCAAGGACGTTGCTGGAAACACCGGCGCTGGTGTCTATGATGATGATGTCAGCGAACGACAGGGTGTTAAGTTCTTCGATAAAGTTCTGCCGCTCTTCGTCGGTGAGGTTGGCTATTTTGGAAAAGCCCGATGCGCCGGCCACAATGGAAATACCGTATTCGGTTTCTACCATAATGTCTTTCATGGTTTTCTTTTTGCGGATCATGTCATAAAGGGTAAACTTGGGAACCATGTTAAGCATGATGTTCACATTGGCGAGCCCCAAATCCGCGTCCATTACCACGACTTTTTTCCCAAGCCGCGCGTAGGCCAGGGCCATGTTCACTGACATGTTGGTCTTGCCCACCCCGCCTTTCCCGCTTGTTATGGTAATGATTCGGGTCTTGCCTTCTTTCCTGGCCGCCAGATATTCCTCACGGGTGCGGGCGGCCTTTTCTTCCCCTTCTCCGGCGTCCACGGCTTCCTGACTCCCGGTTCTCTGGCGCATAATTTCCCGCAGTTTTTCCGCCTGATCTTCCATGCTTATCTCCACTTCTGCATTTGGTCATGTCCCTTGTCAGGGAACTTTTCTTCCAGCTTTATCCGGTTCACCCGGAAGCCTTCAAGTTTCATCAAAAATTGAATCACCGACGCCTTCCTTATATCTGTCGGCACGGTTTGGCCGTCTGTCATATAGGAAACGCTTTTGCCTTTTTCGGCAAGCGAGCCTATCACATTACCGACATGCTTTGTTTCATCCATTTTGGTAACAAGCACCGAGCGGTAATGAAACGCCTCAAACTGCTGGAGGATTTCTTTAAGGTCGCTGGGCTTTGTTGTGGCCGCCACCGCAAGGTGGTACTCCGCAAGCGCCCCGCAGGCATCAAGTATCTGTTTCATCTCTCCCAATTGTACCATATCCAGGTGGTTTCTTCCGATAGTATCAACAAGAAAAAGATCAGTTCTGGCGGTATTCATCGCGATGATTTTTTTCATCTCATCATAATCCACGGCGGAATAACAGGGGAATTCCATCCACTTGCCGTATTTTTCAAGCTGCTCCCTGGCCCCTATTCTGTAGGCATCAATGGTGATAAGGGCGATACTGCGTTTTTGGCGGGCCTTGTCGTCAATGCCGAAGCTGGCCGCGAGTTTCGCTATGGTGGTGGTTTTCCCTATTCCGGTAGGCCCGATGAGTACCATGATCCTCGGGCGGACATTGAAGGTGTCGTTCGCGCTTATTTTTATGCTTTCGCCTATCCATTCCAGAAACCTGTCCTGCACGGCATCGTAATTGTCAAGCGCTACCGGGGGGATCTCGTTCCGCGCCCGTTCCATCAGGGTTTTGCGGTAAGACGGGGGAAACTCGTTAATGATGAGCAGATCGTCTATGCGGTTAAGCGTGGGATGTTCTTCACGGGAGGCGGTCAATCCCTGGTGCTCAAGTCTTTCCTTGATGCTTTTCATCTCCACAAGGATTTCCTTAATGGAGGCTTCTTCCTTGCCGGCTTTTGCCATGGCAAGAAATCTTTCCTTTTCCGCGGCCAACGCCGCGGCTGACTGGTCTTTCACTGCCGTCTCCTTTACCGCGTCTTTCTGAAGCGGCGGCCTGGGCATATACTCGCCTGAGGGCGTACCTGTTCGCGGCTGCGGGTGTCTGGGGATAATGCCGGTGATTTTTACACCTTCGCGGGCCTTTGGAAAAAGGTTGAAAGGGCCCCCGGGAATTCTGGTTGCTTCCCGCATAAGAATCGTTATCTGTTCCCCGTATTTTGCACGGGCTTTCAGCTCCGCTTCGTCATAGGTGGGCGCTTGTTCGATAAAATACTTACTCACGCTGCTTTCTCTCCTTGTCCTTGTTCTTCCAATCTAATGATTCCAACAGACACAACAGAATAATCCTGGGCTATTTCTGACACCGAAAGAACCGCCACTTCGGCGGGCAGATCCCTTTCCAGCGCTGTTTTTACGAGGTAGCGGGCCTTGAAGGAGCACAGGATTACCGGGAAGTAACCCTGCTCGTGTATGGCCCGCACTGCTTTCCCCACAGAGCGTATCCAGGCGTTGTGAAGGTTCGGTTCCAGGGCGGCGAAAATATCCCCCGACCCGTCCTGGGTTTCGCTGTCAGCAATTTTCTGCTCAAGGGACGGCTCAAGGGTAAGCACATGGAGGGTGCGTTCCTCATTCGCGTACTGGTGGCAAATCTGGTTTGACAGGGCCTGCCGTGCCTTTTCCACAAGGAAGCGCGTGTTCGTGGTCAGCGGCGCGAAGTCAGCGACAGCCTCCAGTATGGACACCATGTTCCTGATGGAAACCTGCTCTTTCAAAAGCCCCTGAAGCACTTTCTGTATCTTGCCCATGGGAAGTCCCGGCTCCCTGGCACCGTTCGCTGCTACCCGATCCATGAACACTTCATCCACAACAGCCGGGTAATCTTTTCTGATACCGTCGATGATGGTCTGGGTTTCCTGGCGGCCCAAAAGTTCCGCCGCGTGGCGCTTGATGATTTCCGTAAGGTGCGTGGCGATTATGGACGGGGGGTCTACGACGGTGTAGCCTGAGCGCTCGGCCTCATCCCGCTTGTCTTCGGTAATCCAGACGGCGGGGAGCCCGAAGGCGGGGTCTTTGGTCTTTTCCCCGGCCAGGTCTTCCCTGGCGCTGCCGGGGTTTATGCAGAGGTAACTGCCTATGCGGATAATGCTCTTGCCCACATCCACCCCGCGTATTTTAAAACAATACTCCGAAGAGCCAAGCTGTATGTTGTCGATAATCCGTATTTTGGGAATGATAATCCCCATATCAAGGGCAATCTGGCGGCGCATACCCTGCATGCGTTCCAACAGTTCCGCGCCCTTGTCCTTGTCTACAAGCGGGATAAGGCCAAAGCCCAGTTCCAGGGAGAGCTGATCCGGGGGTTCCATCTGGGGAATATCCATAGTTTCATCCCTGGGCTTTTTCGCGCCGTCCCCGGTCTTTGCCATCATCTCGTTAAAACTGGCCTCTTTTTTCCTGGCGCGGCTTAACTGGAAAGCGTACATGCCGGACAAAACAGCCAGCGGAATCAGCACATACCAGGGGAAACCCGGAAGCAGGGCGAAACCGATAAGGCCAGCGGCCAGGATCCCGAAAATTTTGGGATGCCGGGAAATCTGCTCGGTTACCTGCTGGTTCAAGTCCCCGGTAGAAACAGCGCGGGTAACCACAATAGCCACGGCGGAGGAAATAAGCAGGGACGGGAGCTGGGCCAAAAGCCCGTCGCCTATGGTAAGGGTGGTGAAGGTCCCCATTGCATCCAGCACGGGCTGCCCGTGAATGGTCGAACCGATAATAATCCCGCCCAAAATATTGAGGATGATCATAAAGACGCCGAACTTGACGTTCCCGGAAATGAATTTCGTAGAACCGTCCATTGCCCCGTAAAAGTCAACTTCCTTCTGTAAAGCGGCCTTCCGTACGGCATGTTCATTTTGGTCAATGCTGCCATTGGCGAGCTCTGAGTCGATGGACATCTGCTTGCCTGGCATGGCGTCCAGGGTAAAGCGGGCGGCTACTTCGGCAATTCTGGTAGCGCCTTTGGTAATGACCAGAAGCTGAACGACAATAATCGCGATAAAAATAACAAGACCGATAACAAGACCGGCAGTCCCCCCGGTTCCCACCACAAAGGTAGAAAACGCCCGGATCATCCTGCCGTCAAAAGCCGCTCCCTGGGTCAGAATGGCGCGGGTAGTGGAAACGTTCAGGGCCAGGGAAAACAGGGTAACACCCACAAGCACCGTGGGGAAAGAATCAAAGTCCGTGGGCTTATGGATATACAGCACATTAAGGAGCACCAGAAAAGCGAGCATTAAATTGATGACCAAAAGGGCGTCAAGAATCGCCGTGTGGAGGGGGATGACTATCATCATCACGATAATGACCACGGCAAGAGGGATTTTCAAATCCTGTAAGTTTCCGGGAGAAAAGCCCAATCCGCCGGGAGATGGTTTTTGCGCGTCAGCCATTGTTATCCTCACTCATATAGTGCAAACTCATCGCTAAACCTCCGCCCTTCGCCGGGCCCTTTCCTGTTTTTGTTCAAATGTGAAAAATTTCCCCAGCAGCACAATGACCACATTCCAGTACCGGGAAGGAATATGATCCCCAAGCTCTGTTTCGTGGTACAAAGCACGGGTCAAAGGCGCGTGCGAAACCACCGGCACCCCGTTTTGCTCCGCGATTTCCCGAATCCTGAACGCCACATCGTCTTCACCCTTGGCGATTACCTTGGGGCCGTTTGGATCATACAGCAAAGCCACCGAATAGTGGGTCGGGTTTGTGATCACCACATCGGCCTTTGGCACCTCGCTCATAATGTTCTTCTGGGACAAAAGTTCCCGGTAACGGCTTTTGAGCCTTTGGCGCATCTGCGGGTTCCCTTCTTCCTGCTTCATTTCTTCCTTGAACGAGTCCCGGCTCATTTTAAGGGATTCCTTGAACTGGTGTTTTTGGAAATAAATATCCGGAATGGAAAGGAAAAACAGGATTACCCCCACGATAATCAAAAGCCGCGCCGCTATGGAAGAAATAAGGGTAATGCCATTCCAGAGCTCAACAGTCTGGAGGCTCACCAGCCTTTCAAACTCGCCCCGGATAAGGAAAAAAGCCACCGTGCCGATAAGCCCCATTTTGAAAATTGACTTTAGAAAATTAACAACCCCTTCCAGGGAAAAGATCTTTTTAAAATATTTGTCAAAGCGGGGAAGCACCTTGGTAAAATCCGGCACCAGCGGTTTTGTCGCAAAAAGAAAGCCCACCTGCGCGATGTTAGAGAACAGGCCCGCCACAACCCCTACCGCCAGAAGCGGCGCGGTCAATCGCGCGAAGTAGCGCATGGCCACCCCCGCCGACACCCTGTCCGCAAGCGGGTCAAGCTCTGAAAGCCGGGTAAAGAAAAACCTGACCAGTTCCACACTGTTCCTGAGCATCCAGGGCGCGAGAAAAACAAGCGCGATACCCGGCAGCAAAAGCCCCAGGGACGCGGTAAGGTCCTGGCTCTTTGATACCCGGCCTTCCTCGCGCGCCTTCCGGTACGTGGTATCCGTGGGGTCAAAGGTACGCCCTTCGTCCTCCGCCGCAAACCACTGGAGGCTCATGCCCAGCGCGGCTTCATACAGTTCATCGCCTGAAAGCAGTTTTTTCCCGGAACTTGTTTCTGATTTTTTTAACCACGAACCACACGAACAGCACGAACACATGCCAGAATATTTTGCTTCGGCTTCGTGTTGGTTTGTGAGGTTCGTGGTTAGAATTCTTAAAAAAGGTACTTTCATAAGTTCCCTCCGTCCACTATGCGTTCCCCGATACGGAGGTAAAGGAGATGGAGGGTTTCAAAGCCCGAACCTATGACCCGGCCGAACACTTCGACCATAAACGGAAGGGCGGCGTGAATAACAAGAAAGGACACCATTATGGAAATGGGGAAGCCTTCCGAAAGGATGTTGATCTGGGGGGCGGCTTTGGAAATAAGGCCCGTTGTCAGTGAAATGAGGAACAGGGTGCCGAGTATGGGCAGGGAGATAATGAAAGCGTCAAAGAAAAGCCGGGTAAGCCCTGACAGCACCATGGAAACAATGTATTCCCTCCCGTCAACGAGGCTCATCACGTTGATGGTCTGGAGGGAGCGCCAGAAGCCGCCGAGAAAAAGATCGCGGAAGCCGTCAATGCTAACAAAAATGAGCATGGCTACAAGGTTAAGGAACTGTCCCAAAAGCGGGTTTTCTATCTGCGCCAGAGGGTCAAAGGCTTCCGACGCGGCAAAACCCATCTGGAGGGAGAAGAACTGACCGGCTGTGGAGAAGGCCGCGAAAATAATAACCAGGAAAAACCCGATAATGATCCCGATAATGGCTTCCCCGATAACAAGGAACACGAAATTAACGCCGTGGGGGGCGATATCCCAGCCGCTGACAAGGGCGGTGGAAAATGAGGCGTACGCGGCGAACCCCGCCAGGGCGAATTTCGCCGCCTGGGGTATGGCATCGGAGCTTAAAAGAGGGGCGACCTGGATCATGGCGAAAGCCCTGACCGCAATCAGGAAGAAGGCTGGCGCGGCGGCCAGTATTTCGCTCAACATGTTGTCCTCAAACAAAGCTCTCTATCCTCCTTGTGGTAACAGCCTTACCCGATCATGTAGGGTATCTGCAAAAAAAGCTGTATCGTAAAGTCCCGCAGTCTGCTGAACCCCAGGCCGCCCAGAGCCGCAAGTATGGCGAGAATCGCGGCTACTTTGGGGACAAAAACCAGAGTCTGCTCCTGAATGGACGTTGTGGCCTGGAGTATCGCCACCACAAGGCCCACAACCAGGGCGCTTAAAAGAAGGGGGGCCGCCAGCGTAAGAACGTGCCAAATGGCCAGACGCAGCAGGGTATTGACATCACCTATACTCATATACGACCTCTCCTATAAAACGGTACGAAAAGAACGGATCAACTGTTCCGTCAAAAGACCCCACCCGTCTACCAGGACAAAGAGGATAAGCTTAAACGGCATGGAGATCATGATGGGGGGCAGCATGATCATACCCATGGACATGAGGGCGCTGGCCACCACCATGTCGATTACGATAAACGGAATAAAAAGCATTATCCCTATCCTGAACGCCACGGTCAGCTCGTTGAGGATGAAGGCCGGGATAAGCACATACGTCGGCACATCCGCCGCCGTCTCGGGAGGTTCCAGGCCCCGCATGGACATAAAAAGGGTGATATTATGATGACCGGAGCGGTTATCCATCTGCCGAAGCATGAAATACCGCAAAGGCCCCATCGTTTCCTGGTATGCCACTTCTATGCCTATTTCCCCGTTGGCAAGGGGCCGGAAAGCGTTTTCATAAATGGTAGAAAAGACAGGCCACATGATAAAAATTGTCATGAAAAAGGCAATACCCATAAGTACCTGGTTCGGCGGCACCTGCTGGAGCGAAAGCGCCCGCTTTACAAAGTCAAGCACTATGGCCACCCTGAGGAAACTCGTCATAAGGATGAGGATGCTCGGCGCAAGGGAAAGGATAGTGAGCAGCAAAAGGAGCTGGAGGGAAAAAGCGACTTCCTCATTGCTTTCGGGATCCCGTATCGTAAGGTCGATAAAGGGGATACTGCCGGGCATGGGGGCTGCCGGGATATCCACTGTCCCCGGTGTCACCATGCCCGGAAACGGCGGAACCGCCTGGGTGTCAGCCGTTTGCGGCACAGCGGCCAAAAGGAGCAGCAGAATGGCAAAAAAGCTCAAAGCCCGGCTCATTAAAGCCCCCTCACCCTTTCGTGCTGTTTACGGAGCCTGTCCGAAAAAGAGCCGGCGGGCATACCTGTCCTGGCGGCGGCATTTCCCCGGAAGCGCCGCAGCAGGGACTGGAAGTCAAGGCCTTTGAAGTCCGCGCCGGCGTTCTTTCTGGCGTCATCCAGCAGCAGGGTTTCAAGCGTTTCGGTGTCGCTGATTTCGGAAATGAGGTTAAGGCCGCCCGAACCGCCGCCCACAAGCCAGGCCTTGCCTCCCACGGAAATTACCGCGGCGTAAGAGTCGCTGCTTAAGGGAACCTTGGCAAGGAGTTTAAGGTGCGGGTCGCGGCTTTCCTGGGGGCGCGCAAGGCGCTTGAAGAAAAAGACCACACCGTAAATGGCCAGCGCGGCCACGGCAAGGACAAGAACCATCCGTATGACAACAAAGGTACTCGCCCCCCCGGCAGGAGCCTGGGCTGCGGGAAACGCGGTGTCAAAGCGAAACGTGGTTTCATCGAAAGCCGCAGCAGGTGCCGCAAGAGCGGACTCCGCGGCTTCCGATACAGCCATGTCCGCGTCATATGCAGGTTCTACCGTTTGGGCTGACAGCAGGGACGCGGTGCCAAAAAAGCTGGCAATGGCGAATAACGCTGCCAAAAAAGCAGCACAATGAGATCGATGTGTTTTCAGTTTTTCCCCTCCCAAGTTAAAACTGACAGTAAATATTTATTCTGTACAAAATTATATCACGGGAAATTATTTTATGCTAGTACTTTGGGAAAAATATCAATTAAAATTTTTTGGGGCGGCCCATACGAAACTCCGTTTCATTGCGGTGCCGCATCACTAATCCAGAATAGCTTTATCAGGCACAATGGCGGAAAGATACATGCGCCGGGACTGGACAAGGGACTTGAGTTCTGAAAGCATGGATTTATCCACTTCCTCGGCAATGGGGTAGATGTACTGAACGGTTTCTTCAGTATAACGGTGAATAAAGTCCGTTTGTATGACAAAGCCGAGGGCTATCATGTTGGAAATGCGGTCGGCCACTTTAAGCACTTTGGCCCGGTCAGAGCCTGTTTCCAGTATGCGGGTGAGGAACTTGGGCTTGGGTTCATCGGGGTAGCGGGTTACTTCCATTACAAGGTCGTACACGGCGGGGCTTTCGTAATCCACCCGCAAAAGGAGGTTGCGGTTAAAGTCAGGCACATCTTCGATTAAGTCGTGCACCACCGCGGCCTTTAACAGCACCGAGTCAATGTAGCCGTAGTCAATAAGCGTGGCCATGGTGTCAAGCTGGTGGCGGAACATATTGCCGCCCCCTTCACGGGTTTTACCGATCAGGGCGGTGGCAAGCTGCATGTACGGGGCCAAAAACGTGCTTTTGAGGCGCAGCATTTCATCGGTGGTCATTACGGGCGCTCCATCTCCTTTAACCAGGACTGGATCTTTGAAGTCCGTGCCGTAGATTCCTCCAGTTTCCGCCTCTCCCCTTCTACCAGTTCAGGCGGCGCGTTCTTTAAAAAGTTCTCGTTGGCCAGTTTTGCCTTGAGCCCCTGTATAAATTTTGTATCCCTTTCCAGCTCTTTTGCAAACTTTTGACTGAGTATCCCCATATCTACAGCTTCGGCAATATGGACGAAAGCCTCAAACCCGGTACCTGCAAGCCCTATGGAGGCGGCGGGCTTTGTTTCGCCGTCTGCGCTCTCTATGGCCAGTTCCCCCATGCCGGCCAGGAGTTTCACCAGGGGGGCGTTTTCCGTAAGGAAGCGGAAATCCCCTTCGTCCCTTACACGGGCCAGGACACGGATTTTCTTTTCCGGGGGCACGGTACATTCACTGCGCAGGGTGCGTACCATGCGTACCAGTTCTTGCAAAAAGCCGAAACGCTTTTCCGCAAGGGGGTCGTCCCGTTCAGGCGCAAAAACCGGATAGGGGGCGCTGATGAGAAGGCCCTCCGTGCCGGGCAGTTTGCCGTAAATCTCCTCGGTAACAAAGGGGAGGAGCGGGTGAAGGAGGCGCAGGGATTCGGCCAGCACGTCCAAAAGCACCGTGGTGGCCCGGTCTTTCTCCATCGTGTCGCCTTCTTTTATCGAAAGTTTTGTGGCTTCCACGTACCAGTCGCAGAAATCGTTCCAGAAGTATTCATAGACGGTCTGGGCGGCATCGTTAAAGCGGTAGGAAAGAAAAGCCGCTTCCATAGACCGGGCTGTGGCGTTAAGGCGGGAATATATCCACTTGTCCACGGGGAGGAGGCCGGGGTCAGTAACGATGCTGCGGCCTTCCAGATTCATGAGGATGTAGCGGCTGGCGTTCCAGACCTTGTTGGCGAACTTGGAACCCAGCTTAAAAGACTCCTTGTCCATAAGTATATCCTGGCCCTGGGCGCAAAGGTAGGCCAGCGTGAACTTCAGGGCGTCCGCCCCGAACTCCCCGACGATTTCCAGCGGGTCAATGCCGTTTTTCAATGTCTTGCTCATCTTGCGGCCCTGCTTGTCCCGGATAAGCTGGTGGATGTACACATCCCGGAAAGGGGCCTTGCCGGTAAACTCCAGCCCCGCCATGATCATCCGGGCCACCCAAAAGAAAATAATGTCGTAGGCGGTTACCAGGGCCGTGGTGGGGTAAAAGCGGCGGAAATCCTCCGTGTCACAGGCGGCGTTCTCCCAGCCCATAACGCTAAAGGGCCAGAGCCAGCTTGAAAACCAGGTGTCAAGCACGTCCGGGTCTTGATCGATATTCTGCGAGGCGCAGTGGGCGCAGGCGGAAAGGTCAGTGCGGGAAACCGATGTCTTGCCGCAGTCACGGCAGTACCAGGCGGGGATGCGGTGGCCCCACCAGAGCTGGCGGCTTACGCACCAGTCCCGGATATTCTCAAGCCAATGCTCGTAAGTGTTTTCCCACTTTTTGGGGTAAAAGATAATCTCCCCCGCGCGCCAGGCGGCAAGGGCTTTTTCCGCAAGGGGCTTCATGCGGACAAACCACTGCTCTGAAAGGTAGGGCTCGATAACCGTGTGGCAGCGGTAGCAGTGGCCCACGGAGTGGGTAATGTCATCTTCCTTTACATAAAAATCCCCGGCCTTGAGGTCTTCCAGCACGAGTTTGCGGGCCTCCTTTACGTTAAGGCCCCGATACTTTTCCGGAACTTCTTCGTTGAGCCTGCCGTCGGGCGTGAGGATGTTAAGCGCCGGGAGGTCATGCCGCCGGGCCAGTTCCCAGTCGTTGGGATCGTGGGCCGGTGTGATTTTCAGCGCGCCGGTGCCAAAGGCCCGGTCTACGTAGCCGTCCGCTATAAGGGGGATTTCCCGGTTTGCAAGGGGCAGGCGGAGCGTCTTGCCCAGAGCGGCGGCGTAACGCTCATCTTCGGGATGGACGGCAACGGCGGTGTCGCCCAGGAGGGTTTCGGGGCGGGTGGTGGCAATTTCCACAAAGCCGCTTCCGTCGGTAAAGGGGTAGCGGATATGGTAGAGTTTGCCGGCTCCCTCCTCGTGCTCCACTTCGTCATCGGCAAGGGCGGTGCCGCAGGTACAGCACCAGTTTACAAGGTAATTCCCCTTGTACATGAGGTCGCGTTCGTAAAGGGTCACAAAGACTTCCCGCACCGCGCGGGAAAGGCCCTCGTCCATGGTAAAGCGTTCGCGATCCCAGTCCACGCTGGCACCCACGCGGGCCATCTGCTCTGAAATGACCGCGTGATGTTCTTCCTTTACTTTCCAGGTTTCTTCAAGAAACTTTTCCCGGCCCAGGTCATGACGGCGAAGGCCGCGGGCCTGGAGCATTTTTTCAACAACATGCTGAGTGGCAATTCCCGCGTGATCAGTGCCGGGAACCCAAAGGGCCGCCTTCCCCTTCATGCGGTGGTAGCGCATAACGATATCAATAATGGAAATAACAAGGCCGTGGCCCAGATGGAGTATGCCGGTAACATTGGGAGGAGGGATGGTTATGACATACGGCTCTGCATCCCCGGCAGCCGGTTTAAACGTATTTTTTTCCTTCCAGAGCGCGTAAATCCGATCTTCAAACGTTTTTGGATTGTAAGCCTTTTCAAGTTCAATTGCCTTTAGTTCAAGCGTCTTCATGCGTACCTCGTTTTTAATCTTATACGAACGGGGGCAGGTATTCAATACAAGATGATTCTGTTACAGCGCCGTCAGGGCCGCTTCGATTTCGGCGATGAGGCTGTCCGGCGTGGAAGCACCGGCAGTCAAACCGACGGTTTCATACGCCGCCAGTTCCGCGGAGATTTTCCCAGGGATTTCCTGCTGCGACTCGATGAGCCAGGCGGGCTTGCCCAATTCTTCGGCCAGGGATAAAAGCCTCCGCGTGTTGGCCGACTCCTGGCCGCCTGCAACAACAACCGCGTCAACCTCGCCGCAAAGTTCCCGCAAAGCCTCCTGGCGCTCCGCCGTTGCGTTGCAGATTGTGTTTACAATTCCAATGTCGGGGAAAAAACGCAGCAGCCTTTCCCCTATGGCAATGTATTCACTTGCGCTGATTGTTGTCTGGGCGATAAGGGCCGTTATCGCATCCGGCTGGAGGCGGGAAAGTTCCGCTCCCGCTTTTTCCGCGTCTTCGGGATTGCCAAGCACGTAACAGGGCGAATCAACATAGCCCCGGATACCGCTAATTTCCCCGTGGTTTTCCTCACCGGCAAGAAAAATCTGAAAGCCCCTTTCGGCAAAAGAACGGGCCGCTATTTGGCTTAATTTTACATTGGGACAGGTCGCGTCAAGGATGCGCACACCCCGCCGCCGCAGTTCTGTCTCGAGTTCTCGCGGGACTCCGTGGGCGCGGACTATTACGGTAGCGTTTTCCGGGTCGGGCGGGATGTCCCCTTCCTGCAGAACCGCGATACCCCGTTCCGCAAGGCGCTGTAAAACCGTGGGGTTGTGAATCAACGGGCCCAGTGTATACACGCCTTGTCCGGCAGAGGCCCGCCCGGCCATTTCCACGGCCCGGCGTACCCCCATACAAAAACCAAGAACCTTCGCACGGACTACTTTCATTGGGCGGGGACTACCCCTATGCTTTGGCCCCGGCCGTCACTAAACCCATCCTGCGTTTTTCCTTTTCGACTTTTTTGGTCTGCCAGAAATACACAAAACCGGAAGCGATGAACATTGTTGTATACACACCGGAAGCCATGCCTACCATAAGCGCCAGGGCAAAGTCCTGCATGGCACCGGTGGCAAAAATGAACAGGGACAGCACGGCCAGCATGGTTGTAAATGTCGTAATAATGGTACGGCCCAGCGTCCCGGTAAGGGAGCGGTCAAGCACATCAATAAACGTGTCATCCGGGTAAATGCGGAGATTTTCCCTGATTCTGTCAAAGACGACAATTGTGTTGTTCGTTGAATACCCAAGGATGGTCAGAATCGCCGCGATGGTAATGGTGTTGAATTCCATTCTGGTCAGGGCGACAAAAGCAACGATGATAATCCCGTCATAGACAATGCCGATTATCGCGCCTACAGCGTATTGCAGTTTAAAGCGGAATGTCATGTAGACAAGCATCAACAGCAATGTAAGGGTTAACAGTATGGCCGCCTGATCGGTTAAGTCCCTGGAAAAACGGGCACCGACAAAATCCGAGCGGTTAACCACAACAGAGCCCGCTCCAAAAGTGTTTTCAAGCGTGGCGATGATCCGTTCCGAGGGGACACCCCTGGCGCCTTCAATTTCATCGGCTTCCATGCGAATCATGAAACGCCGCTCCTCCGGGGAACCCAGATTCTGAACCGCCACGGTTCCCAGGGGCATAAGGCTGGCACGGACAGTTTCTATCGGTACAGGTGCCGCTGTTGGGGAAAGATAATGAAGGACAAAGGGCCGCTCGGCTTCAAGCCAGGGACTGCCCTGGGCGCTCTGGATAAGCCACGCGGAATTCACCGCAGCCGGAGCCGCTTCCTGGACATGGATGCCTTCGATTCCCCTCAAAGCCGCCACAAGATGGCCTTTGGTGGGATACGAAGCAAAAGGAAAACTGTGCGTCTGCTCCTCAACCCCAACGCCGGTAACAACGATATTGAGGCTGTTCCAAATGAGCGAAACAGAAGCGTTTCCCGGCCCGTCATACGTTATGCGGAAAGCGGTGGGAGCAATTTGAATCTCCTGCAAAAGCCCGGCCTGGAAATCCACGCCCAGGTTAAAGCCCCTGTTCATCACAAAACCCGTAATGCCCACAATGACAAGAATCATTGAAAGGATGGCCGCCGGAATAAAAAATCTGGAAAAACGAATGATCCTGTTAATCTTCATCAACTTATCCCCTTCACGGTTTGCGCTTCACTACGAATGGGAAACCAGCTTAGCGAGAGGTTTTTGCTGCGCATCACATCGGTGCCAAAGTCGAACATAAGCCGTGACACAAAAAGTGCGGTAAAGACCGACGAGAACACGCCGATAGCGAGCGCCACCGCAAAGCCCCGGATCGGGCCGGTGCCGAGCTGGGAAAGGAACAGCGCCGCGATAAAGGTCGTTATGTTGGAGTCCATAATTGCCCAGAACGCCTTGTCAAAGCCCAGTTCTATGGCCGCCTTGCGGCTCTTGCCCAGGCGCAGTTCTTCTTTCATGCGCTCAAAGATGATGACGCTGGCGTCTGTCGCCATACCGATGGTAAGGATGAAACCAGCGATGGCCGGCAGGGTCAGCGTAAAACTAAAGGCGGAAAGAATACTGAACATGATATAGAAATTCAGGACTTGGGCAACAACAGCGTTGATACCGGCGGCCTTGTAATACAACAGCATAAACACCAGAACCAGGGCGATGCCCAAAAGCAGGGCATTCATCCCCCTGCGGATGGTATCTTCGCCCAATGACGCGCCTATGCTCTGCTGGTTCACCACTTCCAGTTCCACCGGCAGGGCGGCTGTACGCAGCATAAGGGCGATATTGCGGGCCTCGTCCGCTGCGAATCCTTCAAGAGACACCGCATCCCGTATGGGCCCCCTGATCGTGGCGATAGACCTGACCCGGTCTTCCATAACAATCGCCATGGGCCGGTTCACATTGGCGGAGGTAAGCCTGTGGAATATTTCCCCGCCTTCGGAACTGAGCCTGAAGGTAACAACAGGGTGGCGTTCCATTGGGTCAGGGTTCCGGCTTACTTCCGCGTTCTGGATATGGGTACCGTCAAGCCCCACTTCCCTTCTGATGGCCACAAAGTCCGGGTTACCGAAGGGGTTACGGGCCTGTTCGTCAAGGCCGAACTGGTCTCTCCCAAAAACGCCGCGGACAACCACGTCCGGAGGCAGCATATCCGGGTTAACCAGTTCCCCCTGGGCATTAAAAGTCCCGGCAGGATTGGCGTTGTAGAAATTGTTAAAAATCCTTGTGGCATCTTCGTCCACTATATGGAAGGTAAGACTCCCCCTTCCCATAATGATATCGTTAATGCGTTCGGGATCGGCAGTACCGGGGATTTCCACGTATATTTGATCCGGCCCCTGGCGGCGTATAACCGGCTCGGTAAGGCCGAAACGGTCAATGCGGCTGTTAAGGACATCAAGGGCCCGCTCTATGGCGTCTTCCCGGTCGGCGTCATTAAGACTGCGGCCAAGCCGTTCCTGCAGCGCGTCAAGGTCTGCCTGAAGGACAATACTCAAGCCCCCGGAAAGGTCAAGCCCCAGCTGAACAGCACTCCTGTGCAAATCCCGCAAAGCAAAGATTTCTTCCCGGTAATGGCCTTCGATAGCCTGGAACGCTTCCTGCCGGGTAAAGGCACGCAAAACGGATGCCGCATCCCACCTGGCCGGCAGGGGCTGGCGCGCGTTTCTGTATATCCTTCTGGCCTGGGGAATCAGAAAAGACAATTCCTCAGGCACATCCCCTCCTGTCCGGGCCTGGAAAATAAGATTTTCCAGATGCATATGGGCCATTCCCGTAGCGTAGGCTCTTACCTGCTCCCGGGAAGCCAGTGCTCTGGCCTGGTCTTGCCTGGGTGTCCAGAAATACCAGCGGATGGACGGCAGCAGGAAAACAAAACAGAGAGCCAGAACCCCCAGAATGATGATGAACCGAAAGCGTTTACTCATACATTAACTCCAATCTAGTCGATCTTTTATTCGATCTTCTATTTTCTACTTTTCGTCCTCTGAAGTATCTTCGTCTTCAGCGGCCTCAGCCTTTTTATCTTCTTTATCGTCCCTTGAATGGGAATTGCTTACGACCCCGGAAATGGCCGAGCGGTTAAACTCAAGCTTTACGTTCTCATCGACCCTTACGATAACCGTACTTTCCCTGACGCTCTGGATAATCCCGTGAATACCACCAATGGTAACAACGCGGTCACCCTTCCTGAGAGCCGAAAGCATCTTTTGGGTTTCCTGCTGCCTTTTTTTCTGGGGCCGGAGAATGAGAAAATAGAAAATCGCTATAATAGCCACCAGTGGCAGGAAGGTCATAAAACCTCCCGCCGCATCCCCCTGCGGGGCGGGCCCCATGAGCCTTACCATAGGCCCGATGGATGAAAGAAATGAATCCATAAAAACATCCTTATAAAGAAAATAAATTTTATGGATGAGGGTAACATAAAAAAACGGGATAGGTCAACTCCTAAAAATTGACTCATAAAATACCTGCTCTGCGGACTTGCAAATTGGAAAGAAAAGGTTTATAAAGGTATCAAGATTATTACCCCAAGGAGTAAAGAGATGAAACACGTATGCGATCCTTGCGGCTACGTTTACGATCCTGCCGAAGGGGATTCCGCCGGCGGCATTGCGGCGGGGACAGCCTTTGCGGATCTTCCGGCGGACTGGGTTTGCCCTTTGTGCGGTGTCGGCAAAGATCAGTTTTATGAAGTGAAGTAGGAGGAACCGTGCTTTCACGGGAAGATTTTGTTTTTACCATTGGTTACGATGGCCCCGCTGCGGTAGTGGATAACCACGCCAAAAGAAAATATGGCAAGCTTTCTACCCGTGAACTGGCCGAAAAAGGCCTTTTCCGGGCCGCCTATTCCTCCGCTGTCTATTCCCAGGACCCCCAGGAGCAGCGCTTTGTTGCGGAAGCCTACAACAGGCTCATCGGCCGCTCCACAGACGTGTCAGACACAGAAATCGCGGCCCTGGGCCGGCTTTTCGGGGTGTTCCTGGTCGATGTAAAGCGCTCTATCGCGATATAGGCCGTCAAAACGCCCACGACGGTATTTTATATCCAGATAGTGCACTGTTTGGGGAAACTACATGAAAAAATATTTGCTGGTGCTGCTTGCGGCCGCCTGTGCCGCCGGGGGAGTTTTCGCGCAGGAAGAAGCCCCGGGCAGGGGGAACGGTGTATTCTCCGCTGTCGGCGGCGGTATTGTGTTTGATGCCTCCAGAAGCAGAAATACCGATTATGGTCATTTTTGGAGCCAGATATATACCGGGCCGTGGGCCTTTGTGGACATAGGGGCATTTGAACTTTCATGCGCCTTTGTTGTCGGCCGTGTAGCCAGACAGCGCCGCTGGTGCTTTTTGATTCTGGCAGTAAACATTTCCCTGATCTGGCAAGCGCCCCTTGCCGCGCATGGTATCACCCCGCTTTTTGGTATTGCCCTTGACACCGTGGCATGGGCGCGCCATGCATGTCTGCGCTCTGATTACACCCTGGACACCCTTCCCAATCATCCGCTCAGGGAATTCAGCGCGGTAAAACTCAAGACAGGTATCGGAAGGGATTTTTCGATCTCAGAAAACCGGTTTTTCAGGGTGCGCTTGTTGGGCTATTACGGCAGACGTTTTGGCGGTAATCCCAACCCCTTTGGTCTTACCCTCAGACTTGGTGCCGGCGGACGCGGTTGAAAGCCTGACCGATTATAATCTTAGTGACAGTGCCAGGCCGTTTTCTATCGGTTTAATGGGAAAATGATTTCCATTATCACGGTTCCTCTGCAAGTGCAAAACGGGTATTAACCAGCCAAAAAATGAACCCATTGCCGCCCCAACAAGGACATCCGTTAGAAAGTGCATTCCCCCCACCATTCGCATTGCTCCAACACTTGCGGCCAGGGTATGGCTTCCTATAATGGCGGGCCATTTCCACCTGGAATCAGGGTTTTCAAGGACAAATGTTGTGGAAAAAAATGTTGCCGATAAAAACGCGGCACAGGTATGGCCTGAGGGGAAACTGTCGTGACGGTGGTTCGCCCTCAGCTCCCTGCCGTCATGGCTGTACGGCCTGAAACGAGTGATATTGTTTTTAAACAGCATCCGGCTTCCGTATGCCAGCAGCATTGCCTGTGAGTACATCACAACGTATGTTGTTACGGTAGTCATGGTGAAATTATCAATAAGGGATACTACAGGCATAAAACCCAGGCCAACCATCGTTACATCACTTATGCGTTTTATGGCCGCGTTTTGGCGTGTAACCATTAATGGCCGGTCAAAAGCGTTTACATCCCTCCTGCTCAGGGAAGGGGGAACCTGGTTTTGCTCTGGCGGGTTTTCAATGAACAGAGAACTGACAAATACTCCCACTGCCAATGCGCCAATGGTGATATCCGTTTTTAAATCCAGGGAAAATACACTTTCGGCTTTTACCTGCGCGCATACCGCAAGAAAACAAATAATCGCCATGATACTTTTTTTTAAATTATTGTGCATAATTAAACTATAGTAAACGGGGTATGGGAAAGCAAGGAAAAGGGGAAGAATTAAATAATTACAATCGCAGTGACAGTGCCAGGCCGTTTTCTATCGGTTTAATGGGAAAATGGTTTCCATTGTCACGGTTTCTCTGCAAGTGCAAAACGGGTATTAACCAGCCATAGAATGAACCGATAACCACTCCCGCAAGGATGTCGGTGAAAAAATGCATTCCTGAGAGCACTCTCATCGCACCAACACCCGCGGCAAGTGTATGGCTTCCAATGATGACCGGCCATTTCCACCTGGAATCAGGGTTTTCAAGGACAAATGTTGTGGAGAAAAAAGTTGCCGATAAAAACGCGGCGCAGGTATGGCCTGAGGGGAAGCTGTCATGGCGCGGGTTTGAGCCCAGTTCCTGGCCGCCGTAATACCAGGGCCTGAAACGGGTAATATTCTCCTTAAACAGCCTCCTGGTTCCAAATGCCAGCAATGCTGCCTGTGCATACATTACGCCGTATGTCGTTAGGGTACTCATGTTGATGGTATCCCGAATCGATAAAAGGGGCAAAAAACCCATGCTGAACATAGTCGCGCTGCTTGCGTAGCGTATAGCCGGGGTGCGGCGCGTAACCAGTAACGAGCGGTCAAGGGTGTTTAAATCGCTTCTGCACACGGCATCCGGTATGTGGCCCGGCGTAGTATCAATAAGGAAAGAACAGACTACTACTCCCAGCGCCAGTGCGCCAAGGGCTATATCTGTTTTTAAATTCAGGGAAAACACACTTTCCGCTTTTGCAGTGGAGCATACTGCAAAAAAACAAAGAAGCACCGCCGCCCTTTTCCAAAAAGCACTATACATATGTCGGGGGGTGGATTTTTCAAATGTTACAGCAAAATTTGTCAACAGCAAATTATACTCCTTTTTGCCAATAGGCGATTTTAATACACTCCGCGATGGCAGAGTCAAGCTTTTCTCCAAAAGAGTAAAAGAAATTTATGAAAAGTTTACCGCCGTAACGACCTGGCAGCAGGGCTTTAACTTTCCCCTTAACCTGAGCCTCCCAAAAACCGATAAGTAAAAAGTAAAGGTATAGCCTTGCTGTTAAGGAGCTAGTATGCAAGAAACCTGGAGCTTTGAAAACTGCGTATCGGTTTTAACCGGGGAAATAGAGCTTTTAAAGAAAATCTCAGACGCCCAGAACATCGTGCGCCAGGCGGTGATCAACAAGGAATGGGCGGACTTTGACGAAAAAACAGCGGAAGTAAACCGCATGGGCGAGGAATTTACCCTGCTGGAAAATGAGCGGATACAGCTCTTTTCCGTTTTGAGTGAGCGTTTTCCCGGCAGCGGGGACGGCGAAGAAACGCCCTTTTACGCCCTCATTACGCACCTGCCAACGGAAGAGAGCCGGGAACTTTCGCGCCTGTACCGGGAACTTAAAATGGAAACCCTTAAAATGAAAAGCCTTAACGAAAGCCTTCTTACATACATTAACGAAGCCAAAACCATGGCCGCATCTTACCTTGACGCGGTTTGTCCTGCCCGTGCTGGAAAACTCTATACCCGCAAGGGACACAGGGTTTCCCAGGATTTGAAAAGCATGGTTTTTAATAACCAATTCTGAAGGTGAGGAGTAAAAAATGACATCGACTTTTTCAGGTATACAAATTGGAAAGCGGGGGGTTATGGCCCACCAGGACGCCCTGAATGTAACCGGTCATAACCTTACCAATATGAACACCAGGGGCTTTTCCCGCCAGCGTGTGGAGTTCAGCTCTTTTGAACCCATTTACCTCCCCGGCCTTACGCGGGCGCAGAGCGCCGGCCAGATAGGGCAGGGTGTCATATCGAATAATATCACCCGTCTGCGGGATGAGCTTTTGGACAGGCGTATTATAGCCCAGGCAGGGGAACAGGGCTATTGGCAGGCCAGAGACCGCTATATCCGCGAAATGGAACACATCTACCTTGAACCGGGAAGCCTTTCTGTCAGGGGCAACATGGATCACTTTTGGGACGCCTGGCAGGAACTGGCCAATCACCCGTCAAATATGGCCCAAAGGCACGCGGTTCTTGAACGAGGCAGAACCCTCATCGACAGCATACACCAGCGCTATCATGACCTCAGCACCCTGCAAAACAGGGCGGATGAAGAAATACGCATGACCGTCTTCCAGATCAACGATCTGTCTACCCGGATTGCGGGCCTGAATGAAACCATACAGAACATACAAGCCCAGGGAGATAACCCCAACGACTTGCTTGACCGCCGCGACCTTTTGGTGGACGAGCTTTCTTCCATGCTCAATATCACTGTGGATAACCGCGACCCAGATGAGTTTATGGTACACACAAACGGCTTTATCCTGGTTCAGGGCCGCATAGGCCGCCAGCTTGACCTGCAATTGAACCGGGAAACCGGCTACGCCGACATAGTCTGGAGCGATACCAGGAGCGACCTGGAGTTCCGCAATAACGGCCGCAGCGGGAGCCTTGGCGCTCTGGTAAATCTTAGGGACAATACTATCCGCTCGGAAATACAAACCCTGAACAACATGACCATGAACTTTGTGGGCCTTGTAAACGAAGTGCACCAAAACGCTTACGGCCTTAACGGCGTAACGGGAGTGGAGTTTTTTGTTGAGCATCCCTTTGTAACAAATATCAACGGGAATTACGACAGAAGCGGGGACGGGGAGTACGATTCTTCTTTCATCTTCCGGGTCTCTGGCAGCAATTCCCTTGAGCCCCGCGCCCATGTCGGCCTTTCCGGCGTCATTACACTTTCCGGCCCGCAGGGCAACGTGGAGATTCCCTACTTCCCCACAGATACCGTGGCGGATGTCCTTAACCGCATAAACAACTCAGGCGCGGAAGTAACCGCCCGCCTTGACCGGGACGGCCGCCTTACCATGACGGCAACGCCCTCCTTGAACCGGGAAAACCCGGATTTTGTCATCCGCCATATCGAAGACTCAGGCCGTTTTTTGGAAGGGTACGCGGGCCTGTTGGCGGCATCGGGGCCTGAGGGCGCGTTTAGCTGGAACGTGCCGGACGCGGTGAACGCCCTTGTCGGCGGCCCGACAACGTGGCAGGTTGCGCCTATTGCCCATCCGTCAGGGTGGGTAGAGGTGAACCCGGCCCTGTTCCGCGACCCCATGGCCGTAGCGGCGGGCTTTGGCGAAAACGGCCGCCCGGCCAGTCCCGGCAACGGGGAAGCGGCCCGGGCCATCGCCGCCATCAGGAACACCGAAGTCATGGTGGGGCAGTACAGGACTCTCGATGACTTTTTTGCGGTCAGCACCGGACGCATCGGCCTTTTGGGCGAGCAGAGCATGATAGCGCTGGAGATCAATAACGAGATTATGAGAGACCTCCATCAAAGGCGGCAGTCTGTTTCCGGGGTCAGCATGGATGAAGAACTTGCCAACATGATCAAGTTCCAGCACGGCTATGCGGCATCGGCAAGGTTCATCAGCGTTATCGATTCCATGCTTGATATCATCATTAACAGGATGGGGGCATAAACCATGAGACGTGTTTCAACAAACATGCCGAATACTGACGTCCAGTTTTTCCTGCGCCGTCAGGAAGACGCGATGCAGAATCTCCAGAACCAAATCTCAAGCCAGAACAGGCTTAACAGGCTCAGGGACGATCCCCTGGGGGCTTCCCGCGCCGTGCGCTATCAGTCTTACCTGACGAGGCTTCAGCGCTTTGAGAACAATACCCTTTTTGCAAAAGACCATTTCAACCAGATTGATATTTACCTTCAGCGCAGCGTGGATGTGCTGCAGCGAATCAGGGAACTTGCGGTAACCGGCGCGCACGGGACATTCACCGCGGATGACACGCGCCACATGGCAATGGAAGTAAACGAGCTCATGAAAGAACTTGTCGCCATCGCCAACCAGACAGGCCCCGACGGAAGGCAGCTTTTTGCCGGGGACAGGGTTTTCACCGAGCCGTTTCGTATCGTTGAAGGCACTGTGGAAGGCGGCGGGGACTTGATGGTTGTCAACGTGGAATACCGCGGAGCCGGCCCTGCCCGAAGCACGGAAATCCACGAGAGGACATTCACGCAGCTGGATATCGGGGGAGGGGAGGCCTTTTGGGCTGAGCGCATGCAGATTTTTGCCGGCGTTGACGCATCGCAGTGGCGGGCGCTTGAAAACGGCTCCTTCTTCATAAACGGCCACGAGATACCCGTAAGGGCGGGGGACACCCTGCCTTCGGTTGTCGCCAACATAAACGAATCGGGGGCTGCGGTACGGGCCTCGGTAGACCCAAGCACGCGGGGGCTTGTAATAACCGGGACAAACCCGCACCTTATCAGGATGGAAGACGCCCAGGGCTCCAACACGCTTGAAGAACTGGGCGTAATCCGCTATAACACCGACCCCTCCGCCCCAAACTGGGATCCGGGCGCGCGGGTTGCCGGGGGCTCGGTATTTGACATGGTTATACGCCTGCGGGATGGGCTTTTGCGGGGCGACCATGAATTTATCGGGAGCCTTGGAATAAGCGGCATAGACTCGGCCCTGGGGAACATGACAACCCGGCTCACCGACATAGGCAGCCGCCAGGAAAGGGCCACGATGACCTGGAACAGGTTAAACCAGGAAATACCGAACGTGGCCTCAATGCTGGCCCGTGAAACAGCGGTAGACATGGCCACCGCGGCAACAGACCTTGCAATGATGGATTTTGCCCACCGGGCGACTTTGCAGACGGCGGCCAGGATAATTCCGACCACCTTGCTTGATTTCCTGCGCTAGTACAGAGGAGTACATTGTGAAGATTGCGACAAAAGCATACGGCCCTATCGAAATAAACGAACGCCAAAGGATAAGTTTTCCTTCCGGCCTTCTGGGCTTTGAATCGTTTAAGGACTACGCTATCCTGGACGCCGAACGCCAGCCGTTTTACTGGCTCCAGTCCCTTGATGTGGAACAGGTGGCGTTCGTGCTGATAAACCCCTTCCTGTTCAGGCCGGATTACGAGATGAACATTGACAACGAAGAGCTGCTGCGCATAGGCGTTACCGATCCCGCAAAGGCCCTGATTTTTTCTATCGTGACCATCCCTGCCGACGGGAGCCCCATGACCGCAAACTTACAGGGGCCCCTGGTAATTAACCGTGAGAACCGGCTTGGTTTTCAGGCGGTTCTGACCGATTCCCGGTGGAAGACAAAACATGACATCAGTGCGGAACTTGCGGCCGCGAAGCAAGTCGGGCGGTGAACCTATGCTGATACTATCCAGGAAGATCAACGAAAAAATAATGATAGGCGATGATATTTCCGTATCCATCATCGATATCCGGGGCGATCAGGTGCGCCTTGGCGTGGACGCCCCAAAATCGGTAAAAGTTTTCCGCCAGGAAGTCTTTGACGCAATCAAGGCGGAGAACAAGGCCGCCGCCCAGTCCGCCGCAGTCCTTCCAGCCCTGGACTTGGCTCCTGACGCGACACGCGATGTTTCAAGCACGCTCTTGTAAGCCGGTGTAAGCTCTTAACCGAAGGCAAACGCGCTCAGCGCCTGGGGTTTTTGCACCCCGCATCGCTGTTGTCATCGAATGTGCGCCTGAAGTCAGCCTGGATGCCAATAAACACATCCACAAGGAAAGGGTCAAAGTGGCTCTCTTTGCCGTCAAGCATTTTCTGGACAGCCACTTCATGGCTTAACGCCGGTTTGTAGCTCCTTTCCATTCTGAGGGCGTCATACACATCGGCAAGGGTAACAATCCGCGCGGCAAGGGGGATCATTTCCCCGGAAAGCTGGTAAGGGTAGCCTGAACCGTCCCATCTTTCGTGATGGGAGAGGGCTATTTCCTTTGCCATTGGGTTTGGGTAACTGGAAAGGATAAAAGCGCCGTTTTTCGTGTGCTCCCGCATCAGCGTCCATTCCCAGGCGGAAAGCGGCCCCTCTTTGTTAAGGATATCATCCGGCGTCCCGATTTTCCCCACATCGTGCATGGAAGCCAAAAACCCGATACTGTCGATAAAATCCGCGTCAATGCGGTTGTATTTGGGGTTCTTGCTGCGGAACAGCTCTTCAGAAAGGCGGCGGGAATAGTGGTTTACCCGGACTATGTGGTTGCCGGTATCGTTGTCTTTTAACTTGGACGCCTCAAGAAGGCTTACAAAGGTGCTTCTGGCCTGCCGCTTGTTTTCTTCGGTTACATCGTCAAACATCACAACGAATTCGGAAGGCTCAAGGGTCTGCAGTTCCGCCGGGAAAATGTAGACCTTGATAAGAACGGACACCATGTTCCGGGTTTTAATGCGGACTTCGCCCTTCCAGAAATACCCGTTCGCACCAGCCATGACAGTATTGTGGATTTTTCGCATCTCTTCAATGCCGAAAGACTTGCCGAACACATCCACAAAGTGGGTCGCCGAGAGGTCAAAAAAGCCGCTGAACAGGTTTTCGCAGGCTTTGTTGGCAAAAATGATCTTCATTTTTTTGTTGATGAAGATAACAGGGAAAAAACTGTGCATATAGGGGTTTGCGGCAGAGTAAAGATCTTTTTTTTCTTTATCGAGAAAAGGCTCGAAAATCCCTTCAGTTTCCACCTCCAGAACTTCCAAAGACTCAAGTTCATCGAGCTCGTTTAATTTCGGACTATACCCGGTCATGCTGTATCTTCACCTGCTTCAGCCATTTTTCAGTTCGGCATCACTCTTTCGTAAATAGATAGGGCCTGTATTAATATCATCTTTCTTAACTATAGTACCTTTTATTATTTCTAGCAATTCTTTTGCCCCTCCTTTTTTCGATTTCGGGTCGATTTTCATGCTTTCCGGAGGAATATGGGCTGTCAGGTGAGAAAAAAGCAGCGCTGCCCCGCAGCCTGTCAAAAGGATGTGCCCTGGAGCCGAAAAGGCGGTTTTGTCAATCTCGGCAGCTATAGCTGCGGCGATAGCGTCGGCAATTGCCGCCGGAGGAGCGTCCATGTAATCGGTCAAGCGCCGGCCCTCCCGGTACAGGGCGGTGAAAAAACAGCCCTTTTTGGCATCCATCGCGGGGAGCACAATCCCCGGCCATACCGAAAACGGCCAGGCAAGGCAATCCAGCGTGGGGACGGTAACGAGCGGTATATTCAGGGCAAGGGCCATGCCCTTTGCGGCGGAAAAGCCTATCCTAAGGCCCGTAAAGGAGCCCGGGCCCTTCATGCACGCGATTAAAGCGAGGCCTGCGGGCTTTATTCCGGCAATGGCGCACAGGTGCTGTACACAGTCCATAAGGAGCTCGCTGTGGCGAGTTCCGGCGTCTATTTCCATGCATGAAACGCCGCTTTCCGCTGCCAGCGCAACGGACAAAACCTCGCCTGATGTATCCAGGGCCAGTATATTCACCTGTCCCCCTTTGTATACACGCGGATAAGCCGCCTTTCGCCTTCAGTTATCTCTATATCCACCCTCAAAGCCTGGGGGGGGATGAAATCTTCGATGCGCTCGCTCCATTCTATCAGGGAAATGCCCTCCGCGAAAATGATCTCCTCACCCCCGATGGCGCTAAAGTCATCGCTTCCCCGCAAGCGGTAGGCGTCTATGTGATAAAGGGGAAGATGAGCTCCTTGCGGAAGGAAAGCCTCGTATTCGCTGACGATTGTGTACGTGGGACTGGTTATATCTTCGGTAACGCCAAGGGCGCAGGCGACTCCCTTTGCAAAGCAGGTTTTCCCCGCCCCCAGGGGGCCTTTAAGGGCGACAATGCTTCCTTTTTGGAGCAGGGGAGCAAGGCTTTTTCCCAGGGCAAAGGTTTCCTCCGGTGACATGCTTGCAAAGGAAGCGGGAAGGTTAATTGGGAAGTTTTCCGTCGGTATCCAGGCTGCCGATGAAACGCTTTAATTCCTTTTTAAGGGGAATGAGGGGATAATCCACTTTTTCCATAGAGGAAGTTATGGATATTTCGGTATGCCCGGTGGGTTTGTGCTCGATCTGGAAATCCAGGGGAACATCAACAATGCTATTGATCAGCTCAAGCACAACAATGCCCGAATAAAGCCGTCGATAATAAATGGGAACATCTTTTCTTGACAAGTTTCTTATTTCAATAACTTTCATTACACATCACTCAAAATCTTTTATAAGCTTTATTCACCAGCCTTATATATATATCGGCGATTTTTCCGATTGGATCAAGGTATGGACTGATGTTTTTCTGCCTGGACGAGCGCTATCCCAACGGGAGCATCAGCCCTTTTTTGACTCCCCCGGAACCGTGATAGAATTCAACAGTTTATTCAGTGCTTTAAGGGGATCTTCATACCTTTCCATCCTGATATAAAGTTCGTAGTTTCTGTCTGAATTTACCCGTATGGTTTTGCCTATACAGTTTGGCACGGTTTGGGAACCCAAATCCGGAAAGTATTGGGGCTTGCGGGGAATAAACGTACAGTTTTTATCGTCAACGCGAACATCCGCGATATGGGATGGAATGGGAACCAGGAATATAAGGAAGTCCGACTTGCCGCCGCCTATGCTGAAACTGTGCCCCGGCTTGGCAACATGGATATTTCTCCTGCCGATTGCGGTATTCTGATCCTCCACAAAGAGATTAAGCATCATGGGTCCGTCACCCTCATACGGCGCGTAAATCTTGTCGGCAGGCATGGTTCCTTTTTTGGAAGGCTGCTGCTGCAGCTCCGCCGCCTGTCTCCTCTGGCTTTCGGCATAATTTTTCATGAGATCCGCGTCCCGCTTTTGATCCTGCGGGGATCGTGCGGCATGTGCCATAACCCGATTCGGAGAACTGTGCAGGTGCCGTGCGGCAAAGAAAACAATAAGGCCCAGGATAGCCAGCGCGAGGATGGCTAGAAGTATCAAGAGAGCCAGGGGAATATCAGCAAACGGGCTGGCACCCGGCTGTCTGGGCGGCGCAGGTGTAACTGCCTGTTGACCGGCCGGCGGTGCAGGCGGCTGGACTCCGGGCGGTTGCTGCCCTACTGGTGGCTGAACTCCGGGCGGTTGTTGTCCGACTGGTGGCTGAACTCCGGGCGGTTGTTGTCCGACTGGTGGCTGAACTCCGGGCGGTTGTTGTCCGACTGGCGGCTGAACTCCGGGTGGCTGTTGTCCGACTGGTGGCTGAGCTCCGGGAGGTTGTTGTGCAACTGGTGGCTGAACCCCGGGCGGCTGTTGTCCTACTGGCGGCTGAACTCCAGGCGGTTGTTGTCCGACTGGTGGCTGAACTCCGGGCGGCTGTTGTGCAACTGGCGGCTGAACCCCGGGCGGTTGTTGTGCAACTGGCGGCTGAACTCCGGGCGGCTGTTGCCCGACTGGGGGCTGGATACCGGGAGGTTGTTGTGCAACTGGGGGTTGAACTCCGGGTGGCTGTTGCCCGACTGGTGGCTGGAAACCGGGCGGTTGTTGTCCGACTGGTGGCTGAACTCCGGGCGGCTGTTGTGCAACTGGCGGCTGAAGCCCGGGAGGTTGTTGTGCAACCGGCGGCTGGAAACCGGGCTGAGTGACCACAGCCGGAGGCGGTGTAACCGGCGGTGCGGCGGCTACGATGGGGCGGCCTGAGCTGGGGCCGTCCCCAGTAACGGGTACCTGGATAAATTGCAGCTGCGCGTTTGCGTTCGCCAAACGGCCGGAAGCGGTGCTGACAAGGTTTGCTGTGCCGGGAGTGCCGGGGGAAATAAGGAGGAGCTTGCGGGGGCGGTTTCCCGGCAGTCCGGTGATGTAGCGCTCCGCAAAGGCAAGCGCCGAGTTAACATCTGAGCGGCTGCCCAGAGGATACATTAAAAGCAAACGCCCGATAATTGTTTCCACATCTCCCTGGCCTTCTATGCGGCGGGAAATTTCCATCCGCGGGGTTTCCGCAAAGGAGATAAGATGAAAAGTATCGCCAATACGGAGGAATTCCCTCAAGAAGGGGCCAACGAGGTAATCGCTGGTTTGCCAGTGGTAATTGCTCATGCCGACAGATGTATCGAGAATTACCACCACATCCATGGGGCCGGCAGTTTGGGCAAAGCCGCCCAACGACATTCCTGCCATGAGTATCAGGATCAATAGTGCTTTTCTCATCTGTTTTTTCTCCTCTAATTCCTATTTTCCCATACTTCACATTGCCGAAGAAATTGCCTCCACCGTGTAGGCGACTTTCTCGTCATTTATGGAAAGTTCTACCTCGTCTCCCGGTGTTTTGTTCAGTATGGCACTGCCGACCGGAGAATGGTAGGAAATAATCCGGTTGTCCGGATCTGACTCCCACGGCCCCAGGATGGTATATTCTTCCCGTCTCCCGCTGTTTTTGTCCAGAAGGGTAACCCGTGTGCCAAAGGAAACCTTTGAAGTGGTTACCAGAGACGGATCAAAAAGCTGTGCCCGCTCAAGGTCTCCCTTCAATCTGGACGCCATGGTGTGAAGCTCCGTCTGCTTTTCTTTGGCCGCTATGTATTCGGCGTTTTCCTTAAGATCCCCGTGCTGCCTGGCTTCTTCGATTTCCTTTGAGTTGGCGGGGATTTCGACCTCGGTGATGGCCGCAAGCTGTTTCTGCTTTTCCTGGTACTTGGGCCGGGTGACAATGAGGCCCAGGTCGCTTGTCTTTTTCTCCTCGACCCCGAAAAACTTAAAGTCAGGGAAACGCTTGAGGATTCTGTTTTTGAGGTTCATCTTGTCCGCGGGATCCAGGTCTTTAACGTCATTGATAAAGGTGCAAATCCGCAGAATGGTTTCCGGGTCGGCTGTGTCAACGTAATCGTTGATAACATTTTCCTTAAACAGGATGGTATATGCCTGTTTGTTGAGCTTCCTGTTTTCCGCGATATCCCGGCGGTTTTCTATTTCCCGGTAACTGATATCAAGGACATGGATAAGGGTAAGGAGCTGCTTTTCGTAGGGAATGGCAGCGTTTTTAAACCAGGGCTCGCCGCTTGAGTTTTTAAAAAGCCAGAGCGCTGCTTCCCGGTAATCCCGGTAGTTCTCAAAACAGGTTGCCGCAAGGACGGTGAGTTTATCCTCATGGCCCTCCTTCTGCAAGTTATAGACAATGGAGGTGAGGGGAAAACGGAAAAAGAGTTTGATAAAAATATCCGTCCAGCCGGGCACAAAGAGCTTTATATGCTTAAGGAATTCTTCTTTTAACTTTGTGTCTTTAAGATTGAGGAAGAGTTCTGATGTATCTTCGATCCCGTCGAAAAGTTCCATGAAGTTGATTTTGATTCCGCTGCCCAGGTGCGGGTGCTGGGCGATAATATCCTTTACAAGCAGGTAGGAAGTTACCACCTGCTCATTTACCTGGTTGTAGGATTTAAGATAGCCGGTAATATACGCAAACATCTCGTTGAAGTACTCGGAATCCAGCTCCGCGTCCTTTTGCGCCGCGTAATTCCGCAAGACCTGCGCCCTGTCAAAGAAATGCTTTGCCGCCTTAAACTCGTTGTAAAGTTTTTCTTCGATAGTGATTGGCCGCTCCCTGACCGTGAAAATATCGGCGTTTTCCGGGCTAAGGCCAAAAGACGGGTCGGTTTTCAGGATTTCACGGGCCTTGGAACTCCAGGTCGTCCATTCGGAGGCGGTAAGTGCCGAGGGAACCAGCTCCGCCTTGACGCGCTTTAGGTCACAGGAATTCCCGAAACTTTTTATGACGGTTTTAAGGGCCCAGGGAATATCGGCTTTGACCGCGTCATGCAGCTTGTCCTTTTTCATGGTGGCCTTTAATACCCATATATGGTCTTTGGACAGGGTCTGAAGGGCATTGACCGCCATCTTTAGCGACATGGAATGTCCCCGCTGTTTGGCAAAATCAATGACAATATCGTCCCCCTGCACATGGGCTATGCGGCCTACGCCCCAGGTTCTGTGATACACAAAATTCAGCTTGTCAAAGGAAATGTGCTTTTCAAAGTCCTGCACGGCTTCCTTTACGTTTCTGGGGCCCTGGGCAAGGCTTGAGACGCGGATATAGGCCTCAAGCTGGCTGTGCCCGGCGTATTTTTTCCGGTAACAGTCGGTGATATCCTTCCTGGCCTGGCGGTCATCGTTGTCATACTCAAGAATGAGCTTTAAAATCGTAATGGCCGTGTTGGTATCATCCCGTTTTATACATTCTGAGTAGACCTCTTTTAAAAGGGTACCGGCCTTCAGCTCGTCAAAAACTTTGGCAACCCGCTTCTGCACATGGAGGAAAAAGTCGATATCTTCCGGGCAGAAAACCAAAAGTTTGTCCCAAATTTCCTTGACATTGCTGAAAAGCTTCTTGGCTATATAGCGGTGGAGGGCTTTCTTGTAATAGTCCTCCGCGTTTTCTATGTCATTGAGTTTTTCAAAACGCTCGGCCAGGGATTTGGCAAGGTCGGCCTCTTCGTAATCTACTTTAACCAGGCGTTCCCAGACATCGTAAATGGCTTCTTCGTTGTTCTCGTTTTTGTAGCAGTCGGCCAAAGTCCGCAGGGCAAACTTTGATTCCCCATAGTTCAGCATTCTTTCGCACAGGTACTTGACGATCCCCCATTTGTGGTTATCCACGAAAATGGTTACCAGGCTTATCATGGCCATATCATCGATGATCTGCTGGGAAAGGGCTATCATGCCTCCCAGGTACAGGGCGATAATGCTGTTTTTTGTGTGGGAAAGGTGTTCATCGCAGAGCTTTTGGAGATCACTGTCAAAGCGGCCTTCACGGGCTTGCTTGAGAATAGTATCCAGGTCTTTGAATTGGTTTGTTGAATAATTGCTCAGAGTGGCTCTGGTCCATTTTTCCTCATTGAGCATTTCCTGGACATTTTTTAGAAGCGCTTCAGACATCGTTTAACTCCCTAAAGATCTGTATTGTTCATATACTACCGGATCGATGAATTTGATCTTCAGCATTGTTTCATCGATTAGGCCGGAAGTATCCCCGTTATGCTCACAATGATCGATGAGCCAAAAATACCGGTTCAGCAAACGGGGCTTTACAAGCGGGGCGCTCCCGCTTTTGCTCCGAAATTCGTTTTCCAGTGCAAGGATAGACTGCTTGAGTCTGCCCCATTCCACCGGCTTTAATTCCCTTTTAAACGGGAAAATTCCCCAAATACACCCCCATACCGGAACCCATTCCGCCAGTTCCGGGCCAGAGTGCCCCAGTTCCCTGACTTTCTCCAAAAGCTGGAGTATCATCTCCGATTCCAGGCCCTCAAGGTTTATCTCCTGTGCGTCCAGGAAAAAAGCCTCCTTGAAAAGCACTTTGGCGGTTCTTGCCTCTTCCAAAAGGGCCTTGACATCGGCCAGCTCTGAAAGTATGGCGCTGTCCTCCCGTTTGAAATGGCCTGCCAGTTCCAGGTATTTGCGGGCATCGCCCCAATTCCCGGCCCCCTTGCAGCAGCGGCCTGCCTGGAGCAGCAAGGCCGGATCTTGCTGATTTGCCCCGTCCCCCAAAAGGGTCAAAAAGCAGTCCAGCGCCCGACAATAAACAAAACGCTTTAATGCGTACTGGCAGCTGTCATCCGCTTCCCGAAGGAGTCCTGCTTCTCCGGATGAAAATCCGCTTTCTCCCACCCGATCCAGAAAGACATAGTACGATTTCCACTGGGACAAAATATATTCGCCCCGCTCGTAAGGATCCTGGAAATCATCCAAACGCTTTAGTTTTTCCACCCACCAATTAAGGCACTTAAGGGCATGCAGAACTTCCTGATGCTCAAAATCAATTTCCAGTGCCTTTTTCAAAAAATCCAGGGCCGCCTCCGCATTCCCTGTCTTTAGCGTTTCGTAGGCTTTGCGGATAAGCTCATCCGCTCCGGCTTTGTCATTCATAGCTTGAATAAAATCGCGCGATTTGGTACAAAGTTCATTTCTAACCGTACCAAATTTTGCGCCCTTTGCCAAGTACCCCTGTTTACAAGCCGGCCTTCCTGGGATTATCATGATGTATGAAAAGCGTGTATTTGGCAAAGTAATGTTACCTTCCATATACGGATTAAAGAAATAGCGCTTGTATGCCGATAATGTGTAACGATGTAAAGGATGGAGAAAGCAGGAAATGAAAAATAGGCAGACCCACAGATTTTTCCGGTGCCTCTGTATACTACTATTACTGTCTTTTTCCATCTCCGGCCATGCCTTTGCCCAGAGCCCCATCACACGGCTCACGGCGGGAATAGAACTTTTCAGGCAGGGAAGGCTGAACGAATCGGTTCTGGAACTGCGCCGCCTCCAGGCCGAGGCCCCTTCCAGAGAACTGCGGGCCGAGGCGCTTTTCTGGATAAGCATGGCCCAGTTGTTCGCGGGGGAGTTTGAACAGGCCCTGCAGGACATGGCCGCGCTGGAAGAAACAGACCCCGTAAACCGCCGCCTGGCGCGCTTACCCTATTACCGGGGCCTGGCTCTTTTTAACCTTGGCCGCTACGATCAGGCGATTGTGTTTTTGATGCGATACGCGGATGCCATCATGCCGGGCCCGGGCGGGGTTTTCAGCGTAGTGGACGCATCCCGCAAGGTAACGGCCCTTTACTGGGCAGGGGCAAGCCTTCTTTCCATGGGCCAGCTTGACAGGGCCGCTGACATCTTCGTGCATATTATCGAAGATTTCCCGGCCAGCCACAAGGTTGGGCCTTCAAACAATCGCCTTGCCGCGATAAACCAGAGAAGGATAGAAGCGGAACTTCTAACCCTTCTCAGATGGAGCCATGAAGAATCCCTGCGAAACATGGAAGAGTTTCGCCGGAGGGAAATGGCCTATAATCAGGCCCTGCTCGTGTATCAAAGGCGAATCGCCGATATGCTCAGGGGCACGCGCGTTCAGGAGCTGGAGTACGAAACAGAGCGTTACCGCCACCAGCTTAGATCGGCGGAAGACAGAATAGACTACCTGGAACGGCTTCTGGTTCTTAGAAGAAACGCCCAGGAACTTGAAAATATTTTGCAGGACTCAACTGAAAACTTTGGAGGTATTCACAGATGAATCTGAAAACCAAAATTTGCCGTTCAGGCACATTCGCCATTATATTTTTCATCCTTATGGCTTGTTTCCCGTTTCCGGCCGCGGCCGCGGAGTTTAACGAGGGCGCTATCCGCCTTGTCCTTCATGGGGACACCGGCAGATTTTCGCTGTATTCGCTTCGTCACCGGAACCGGCGCAGACCTGTGGCGCTTTTTTTCTCCCAGGATCCCCGGACAAGTTCCCTTTCGGTGATGGTAAATGACCGCGTGTTCAGGATGGGAGACAGCCAGACGTTCAGAACCAGCATTGGCGGAACCGAACAGAATCCTGCCCTGTTTTTCGAGTCATACTTCATGCTGGTGACCAAGGAGTTTTCGTTTGTATCAAGTGTCGGTTCGGCAGAGACAAACGGCGTAGCGGTAAGGATCACCCTGGAAAACCGCTCAGACCGCCAGGTTTACGCGGGGGCGCGTTTCCTTTTGGATACAAACCTTGGCGACAGAGAGCCGGAAGTTTCCTTCACCACCAACAGAAGGATGATCAACGCTGAAACTGTTTTAACGAGGTCTGACCACGACAATTTCTGGATTGACAGAACCGGCAGAATCTCCCTTACCGGCAGCCTTTTTACCGGCTCGGACGGAGACCCGGACAGGGTTCATTTTGCCAACTGGAAAAGGCTCAACGACGCTTCGTTAAGGCTCCCCTACCAGCCGGGGCGGAATTTCAACATGCTTCCGTATTCGGTCAGGGATTCGGCTGTTTCCTACTATTTTGAGCCCCGCCTCCTTAGCCGCGGGGAAAACCGCAGCTTTGGTTTTTACCTTTTCCTGAACAGTGACGGCGCGTTAACCCCGCCTCCTCCCATTGTCGCTCCTGCCGAAGTAATCCTGGATATGCCGGCTGTGATAAACGGCGTGGCAGGCCGGGAATATGACCTGGCGGAGATCAGGAGCCTTATGGCCCGAATCAACGTGCTTTTGGCTTCGGGAGCCGTCCAGACCGATGAAGAACGGGCGGCCATTGAGATTGCCATGAACACCCTTAGGGCAAGATACTACGCAATCGGCTCTGCTTTGCTGCAATATTAGCTGTGCGGTGACGCAGTAACGCCATGAAACTGGATGCTATTCTGACCAAAGCAACCCGCTTTGCCAGGAAAGGTAAATACGATGAGGCCATAAAAACGCTTGAGATCCAGGTAAACCGCTATTACGGTTCTTATACCTACTATTATCTGCTGGGCCTTTCGTATTTGTACTCGGATATCTTTGGCAGGGCACTGGAATACCTTCGATTGGCTTCAAAGCAAAACATGAGGGATCCTTATGCCCTGCTTGGCCTTGCCGCGCTGTATCTGAACCACGGCGATACTGACAAAGCCGTTAACCTTTACCTGGAAGTTCAGTCGATTGACGCGTCAAACAGAATAGCCAAAAAAGCGCTTAAAATAATCCAGAAAAACCCCGCCCCTGAAGAGATTTCCGCCTGGATTGATTCGGGCAGACTTCACACCCTTTTCCCGCCTTTCCCCAAAGCCGATATCCGGTATACCAAAACAGCCCTTGGCCTTTTTGCTGTTGCCGCCGGATTGGTTTTGGCCCTTGGAATCAGCCTTCGGGCAGGCTTTCTCTTTTGGCCGGCTGACGGGGACTTGCGGGAACTCCCGCCAGGTTTCGAACTTTCCAGCGAAGAACGGGCCCTGCCCCTGCAGGCCGGCGCTGGCTACCGCTTTACCCTAACCGCCGCGCAGGTGCTTGAGCAGTATGAAGAAGCCCGCAGACTCTTTCTTGAATACCGGGATGATGCCGCAAGGATACGGCTAAACCGTATACTGGAATCAAACGCATCAGAACCCATAAAAAACAGGGCACGCCTCCTAATCTCATATATGGAAGTTCCCGGTTTTGATACCCTGCGTGACCGCTTTAGCTTCAGCCAAGTACTGGAAGACCCCCTTCTTTTCCGGGACAGCCATGTAATCTGGCGGGGCATGCCGACCAACCTGAGCATACAGCACAACGCCACTTCATTTGATCTTCTTGTCGGCTATTATGACGATCGCCGGGTACTGGAAGGCATCGTGCAGGTAAGCTATGATTTTGCCATACCCATAAACCCGGAGTTCCCGGTGGAAATCCTTGGCCGGGTAATCCCCGTTCACGGCGAAAGGGGAATGAGAATCCAGGGCGTTGCCATTAACCAGGCCGGACTTCTGGATCGCTTCCGATAGAAATTCCCCGCCGCCGCGAATTTGCCTTTTTTGCCATATTTCGTTATATTATAGCAAGGAGCAGTCTATGGCAGAAACAGCACACAATTCGTATTACCCTCCCGGTGCCTCCCCCGAAGAAATCTGGGCGATACTGCGGGAAGTCGCCGAAAGCCAAAAAGAGACCGACAGGAAATTCCAGGAAGTCGCCGAATTGCAGAAAGAAGTCACCGGCCTGCATCATGAAGTCGCCGAACTGCAGAAGGAAACAAAACTGCAAATCCAGGAAACCGCCAGACAAATGAAGGAAACCGACAAAAAAATCGGTGAACTGTCCAACCGTTTCGGCGAACTGGCCGAACATCTGGTTGCCCCCAGCATCAGGGAAAAGTTTAACTCTCTTGGTTTTACCTTTGAAGAAGTGTCTCCCAACAAACAAATCAATGACGCCGCGGGCAACCACGTTGCGGAAATTGATCTGCTGCTGGAAAACAGCGAAACGGTAATGGTGGTGGAAGTAAAAGCCAAGCCGAACGACAAAGACGTAAAGGAACATATCAAACGGATGGAAGTTCTGCGCCGCCGCGCTGATACCCGCAATGACAAGCGCGCGCTTTTGGGTGCTATTGCCGGAGCCATAATGGGCAAAGAGATGCGCAGCCGCATACTAAAGAACGGCTTTTATGTAATTGAACAAACCGGAGACACGGTAATGATAAACATCCCCGAGGGCTTCAAGCCCCGCATGTGGTAAAACCGGAAGGGGCCCTGTGAAAGCTGTAATTCAACGTGTAAAAAACGCCTCGGTAACGGTTAGCGGCACGGTAAGCGGCGCGATATCCCGGGGCCTTTTGGTGTACCTTGGAGTCGCCGCCGAAGACACCGAAAAAGACGCTGGGTGGATGGCGGAAAAAGTCGCCAACATCAGAATCTTTCAGGACACTGAGGGAAAGATGAACCTTTCTTTACAGGACATCGTAAACCAGGCTGAAAGCGGAAAAGCGGGAGAGGGGAGTATTGGCGTTTTGGCCGTTTCCCAGTTTACCCTCCTTGCCGATGCCCGCAAAGGCCGCAGACCCTTTTACGGCGCTGCCGCTGAACCGGAAAAAGCAAATGCCCTGTACGAGCACTTTATGGAAAAAATCAGGGAACAGGGACTTCTTTGCCAGACCGGTGTCTTCCAGGCCCACATGGATGTCAGCTATACCAATGACGGCCCGGTGACGATATTGCTTGATTCGCGGTAGATTCGGTGAACAGTGGATCTTGTGTACCCAAAAATATGCAGTGATTTTTGTGCACATGCGTTCAGATCAGTTGACAATTTTTTGATAGTTTGGTATTGTAGCATTACATTCCCCTGTAGCTCAGCTGGCAGAGCAAGTGGCTGTTAACCACTGGGTCTGGTGTTCAAATCACCACGGGGGAGCAAGGCCGCCTTCCCAGGCGGCTTTTTTATTGCTTTTGTTTGTTTCACTCCGTCTTTATCGGTTGGATTTTTTAAAACCATTGCGGGCCATTGACATTAAATTAGCCGCATGGTATGGTGAATTTAATCACCAGTGGTAAATCCGGGGGATATAGCTCAGTTGGTAGAGCGATGCGTTCGCAATGCATAGGCCAGGGGTTCGAATCCCCTTATCTCCATAAAAAAGCATACAGAAAAAAATCAGCAATACCCAAAATAGTAACATAAAGCGGGCTGACTGGGGATTCGAAACGGAGCAATCCTGCAATACTTTTCAAGGCGAAAGCCTTGCCACGACTTTGCGCCGCAAGGATGCGGCGGGATTGCGGAGGCGGGCTGGAGGGAGTTTGCAGGATGCAAATGACCGTAAGCCGAATCCCCTTATCTCCACAAAAACCAATCCCCCTTACGCACCCGGCAGAAAACCAAACGCTTCCCGCCGATGTGTAATCACTTAAAAAGCAAAGGTCTCCGGGTCGGGGCCGTAACGCTTGTCAGTATTCAGCGTGAATAGTTCCTTGAAATCCTCGTCGTTAAGTTCAAAGTCGAATATTTTGGAATTCTCCACAATGCGTTCTTTTTTGGACGATTTGGGGATGTTGACAAAGCCCCTCTGCAGTCCCCAGCGGAGTATGACCTGGGCGGCAGTTTTGCCGTATTTTTCGGCTATGGCGAGTATTTTCGGGTGTTTTACCGTGTTGCCCTGACCCAAGGGGCTCCACGGCTGGAAGATGATGCCTTTTTGTTTGCAGTAGTCGGCAAGCTCTACCTGTGTCAGTTCGGGGGAACATTCACACTGGTTGACGGCCGGGACAAGGTCGGAGGCGGCCAGTATGTCCTCAATATGGTGAATATTGAAATTGCTTATGCCTACCGCTTTGGCTTTGCCGCTTTTGTAAATCTCCTCCATTTTTTTCCAGGATTCTACATATTTGCCTTTTACGGGCCAGTGGACGAGATACAGGTCGACATAATCAAGGCCGATTTTTTCAAGGCTCACGTCGATTGCTTTAAGCTGGTTGTCCTGGCGCATATCTTCGTTCCATAGTTTTGTCGTTACGAAAATCTCTTCCCGCGCGATGCCGCTGTCTTTTATGGCTTTGCCTACGCTGACTTCGTTTTTGTAGATGGCCGCGGTGTCTATGTGCCTGTACCCCGCTTCAATGGCCCACTTTACGGCGTTATAGGTTTCATCGCCTTCTTCCGCTTTGAAGACGCCAAGCCCGATGTACGGGATTTCAATTCCGTTGTTGAGTTTTACTCCTGATGATAAATTCATGATTTACCCCCTTCATATAATATTTCGGCAATCCTTGCCGGACAGTACTTCGATAAGGTTTTGTACCGACATATCGGCCATGGCCTCTGTCGCCTCAGTTGTGTGGGCGGAGGTATGGGGGGTCAGTACGACGTTCTCCAGTTCAAAAAGCGGCGATTTTTGCGGCGGCTCTTCTTCGTAGACATCCAATCCCATCCCGCCCAAATGCCCGGAGGCAAGGAACTGGCAGGCCGCTGCTTCGTCGATAAGGCCGCCGCGTGCGGTGTTTACAATAATGGCACCTTTTTTCATGGAGCGCATTACGTCCGCCGAAATGACGTGCCGGGTTTCTTCGGTCAACGGCAGATGAAGGCTGAGGAAATCCGCTTCCCGGATAACCGTGTCAAAATCCGCCTGGACAATGCCGTTCGCCTGGGCGTATTCCCTGTTGATAAACGGATCGTAGGCGATGACGTTCATGGAAAAGCCTGCCGCCCGTTTGGCCACAGCTTTGCCGATTGCGCCCAGGCCCATGATGCCGATGGTTTTGCCGTACAGCTCGGTGCCGGTGGAACGGGGCCACTGGCCATCTTTTGTTTTGCGGTCAAGGACGGGAACCCTGCGGGCCGTGGACAGGAGCAGGGCAAACGCAAGGTCGGCGACAGCCTGGTTATTCGCGCCCGGTGTATTGCACACAACGATGTTTTGCGCTTTTGCCGCGGCAAGGTCTACCCGGTCAACGCCGACGCCGTAGCGGGAAATCACTTTAAGGGTTTTCGCGCTTTCAAGCACCCTGGGGGTATAGTAATCAAGTCCGGCGATACAGCCCTCGCAGCCTTCAAGAAGCGGGATAAGTTCGTCTTCTGAAAGGGGTTTGCCAACGGGGTTAAAAACGAGGGAACCGGCAAAAGCCTTTAGTTTTTTCATTGCCGGGGTTTCGGAGTCTGGTTTAAAAGAAGTGGGGGTAACGAGTATTTTCATGCCAACCTGCCTTGTATAAACTGTTTGTTGATATCATACTGCTATACTATCATTAGTTGGTTTTCCCGGTCAATGCAATTCCGGTATAGTAAGGGCGGCATGAAAAATATTTTTGGCATACTTCTTTGTTTTGCGATTTCCTTTCCCGCTTGGTATCTGGGGGGAATTTTTCCCCTTGTCAGCGGCCCGGTCATCGCTATTGTCGCGGGTATAATCGTATCGCTGGCAGTGCCCGGTTTAACAAAAGCCAGGTTCGGCAGGGGCTTTTCTTTTGACGGGGGGCTCAAGTTCACGTCAAAAAAGGTATTGCAGTATTCAATCGTTCTTTTGGGCTTTCAGATGAATCTGCATAATCTGCTGAGTGCCGGCAGAGTTTCCCTTATCGTTATGTGTTTTACGTTTACTTTTGTGCTGCTTACCGCCTTCTGCTTTGGCCGCTGGATGAAACTTCCGGGAAACACAACTACACTGATAGGGGTCGGCACGTCCATTTGCGGCGGGTCGGCAATCGCGGCAATTGCCCCTGTTATCCGCGCGGAGGACGAAGATGTAACCAGGGCAATTTCCACGGTGTTCGTGTTCAATATTGCCGCTGTTTTCACCTTCCCGGCTTTGGGCCGCCTTTTGGGCATGGATGACAGCATATTCGGTATTTGGGCCGGAACCGCCATCAATGACACATCATCTGTTGTCGCGGCGGGGACGGCGTGGAGCAGTGCCGCGGGAAACAACACGGCGCTTAATTATGCCGCCATTGTAAAACTTACCCGCACGCTGATGCTTGTGCCTATAGCCCTGTTCCTGGCATTGTATACCGCCAGAAAGCTGAACTCCGCCGGCACAGGGGATTTCAGCTTTGTCAAAGTGTTCCCGTGGTTTGTGCTGTTTTTTGCCGCCGCCGCGTTTGCAAGCACCTTTTTTGAAATACCGGCGGCCCTTTCTTCATGGCTTGTCCGCATTGGAAAATTTGGCATCATTATGGCGATGGCGGCCATCGGGCTGAATACAAACCTGAAGGCGCTTTTCGCAAACGGCATAAAACCCATAGCGCTGGGCGGCATGTGCTGGGCGGTCATTTCGCTTGCCGCCCTTGCTGTACTGCGCTTTATCGTATAGTCCAAAGCGCCGCTTTCGCAGACGCTGTCATTCCCACTCAATCGTGGCAGGCGGCTTGCTTGAAATATCGAATGTAACCCGCCCGATTTCTTTTACCGAGTTTGTGATGCGTGTGGAGATTTCCAGAAGGTCGCGGGTTTCAAACGGGTACACATCGGCGCTCATGCCGTCGCTGCTTGTGACGGCACGCAGCGCAAGAATCTGGCCATATTTGCGCCCATCGCCGGCTACGCCTGTAGAGCGGATTGGCAGCAGTACCGCAAATGCCTGCCAGATTTCGTCGTAAAGGCTTGAGCCCGAAGGGCCGCGGCGGCTTTTCAGTTCTTCCATAAAAATCAAGTCCGCTTCGCGCAGAATATCGCACTTTTCTTTTGTTACTTCCCCAAGTATGCGCGCCGCAAGTCCGGGGCCTGGAAATGGATGGCGGCGGATAATGTCTTCGTCAACGCCAAGGAAACGGCCCAATGCGCGCACTTCGTCCTTGTAAAGCCTGTCCAGCGGCTCAATGAGTTTTCCCGCACGGCGTTTTGCTTCCACAAGCGGGCTTGCGACATTGTGATGGCTTTTTATCACATGCGCTTTTTTGCCGACCCCTTGCCCGCTTTCGATAAGGTCGGTGTACAGGGTGCCTTGCGCAAGCAGGCAGCTTTCGGCGAGGTTAAGACGGGCGACTTCACGCTCCTGTATCGTGATAAATAAATCGCCGATTATTTTACGTTTTTCTTCCGGGTCATCTTTACCCTTAAGAGCCGCGAGGAATTCATCTTCGCACATAATGATATGCACGCTCTTTGCACCCAGTTTTTCCAGATTGGCACGGACAGAGGCGGTTTCGTTCTTGCGCATAAGGCCTGTGTCCATGTACATCAGGTGCACCTGTTCAGGTTTTAACGCCTTTAAAAGCGCGGCGGCGGCGACAGTGGAATCGACACCGCCTGAAATCAAAAGCAGCACAGGGTTGTCCCCTGCGCGTTCGGTGACGGTTTTACTCAATTCTTTAATATAATGCTCCATGCTCCAGCTTTTGGTGCAGCCGCAGACATCAAAAACGAACGCGCCAAGAATGGCATCCCCGCCTTCGCAATGCGTTACTTCCGGATGGAATTGCAGCCCGAACCAGGGCTTTTCCTCATGAGCGACAACCGCCGGGTAACCTGTAGCGCTAGTGCCGACTTCCCTGAAACCGGGCGCGAGAAGGGTAAGCGTATCGCCGTGGCTCATCCATGCCGCGAACGATTTCTCCACCCCCCGCAAAAACCCGCTGTTCTCTGCCAATTGTACATCGACCCTTCCATACTCCGTCCCCGGCAAAGATTCAACCTTGCCTCCCAAATCGTGTGTCATTCTTTGCAGACCGTAACAAATCCCCAAAAGCGGCATTGTGCTGCCGTCTTCCCGGAGGCATGTGTAGACTTTTTTATCCGGCGCGGCCCCCGCCCCGTTTACCGATTCGGGAGAGCCGGACAGTATGATTCCCTTGACGCTTGCGCTAACAATTTCGGGCGTAAGTGCCGCATCGCCCGGTATTATCTCGGTATATGCGCCCATGTCGCGTATTCTTCGCGCGATGAGCTGCGTGGTCTGGCTTCCAAAATCAAGGATTAGTATTTTGTCCATGGCATTCATGGAGGAGAGTATATAAAAAAGGGGGGAGGTGAACAAGGGGAATGATGTCTGTTATTCCGGCACAACACAAGCGAGAAGGGAAGCCCTATTCAATCGTGCAGGGAGCCCTGCTCTTCCTGGCGTTTGTCACGCCAGGAAGATACCAGCCCCGCGATGATAAGCGGAAGTCCAACAATCAGCGCGCCTACCAGTAAAATTTCCATACCCATGTCGTTGCCTCTCTAGGATTGAGAAGCCCTTGCTTCTCCGCTTGAAATAAGTACGCTTTCTCAATTTTTTCATACTACAATTATGCTCTATTGCCGTTAAAAAAACAATATCGCCCGGTGTGCCAAGCCTGTTATGCCGACAAACGAGAGAGAAGGGGAAGGCCATTTAAAGAACGTTTCTCATTTGCCAATCCCGGCAAAAGGTATTATAGTAGAGGGCAGGGGAGTATCGGAATGGAAAAAATACAAACAGCCGAAGCGCCTACGGCGGAGACGATTTGGGCGATATTGCGGGAAGTAGCCGCAAGCCAGGAAGAAACAGCCAAGCAGATGAAGGAAATAAACAATCGCGTGTTTCTGGGAGCCGTTGCGGGAGTTATTGTAAAAGAGGACGTAAGGGAGTATGCCCTGGATAAGGGTCTCTATCTGGTAGAGCCTTCCGGGCAAACATTTACCATTACGTCCCCGCACAGCAAGCCCAAAGCGTGGTAAGTAAACCTTACTTTTTGGAAAGCCCGTACACGTATTCTACTGATTTTGAAAACGCGTCAAGCGCGTATTGCAAATCTTCTTTTGTCGCGGTAAGCGGCGGAAGCCAGCGGAACACCTTGGGGTTGTTAAACGAGTGCATTATCTGGATGCGGAACTCGTTTGAGAAATACATTTCGCACGGCTCTGACCAGAAGCTGTTGTTGGGGTATTTGTGCTTTTTGTCCTCTGGTATGTTCTCAAACTCCACACCGATAAGGCAGCCTTTGCCTCTGACATCCTTGATGATGCCCGGATATTTTTTCCACGCTTCGTTCATGGCGTTCACGATGAACTGTCCGTTTTCTATGGCCTTTGCCGAAAGGTCGTGCTCGAGCATATACTGTATTGAGGCAATACCGGCCGCACAGGCATAGGCGTTCCCCTGATAGGTCGCGGTATGGTGAAAGGCGGTCTGCGGAGAGCCGTAAGCGGCGTCATAGACTTCAGGCCTGGCGATGTAACCGGCAAGCGGAATGATGCCGCCGGAAATGCCTTTGCCGAAGGTTATCACGTCAGGGATTACGTCCCACCACTGGCAGGCCCAGAATTTGCCCGTGCGGCAGCAGCCGGTCTGAACTTCGTCCAGTACGAAGATCGTATCGTACTTTGTGCAGTATTCCCGGGCGGTCTTCATGAACTCTTCCGTTGCTACATTCACGCCGCCTTCGCCCTGAATCGGCTCCATTATAAAGCCCTGATAAATGCCTGATGAAAGCTCTTTTTTCAAGGCTTCCACATCGTTAAACTTAATGTGCGTTACCTGATCCAAAAGGAGTTTGCCCTGATGCGCCCACCATGTATCCTTGCCGCCGAGGGAGACCGCCCCGGTTGTCTTTCCGTGAAAGGCGCCAAAAGTCGAAAGTATCTTGGTTTTTTGGGGATTATCGCGCTTGGCGATTTTACACAGCTTAAGCGCGCCCTCATTGGCCTCAGCCCCGCTGCCGCCAATCTGCGCTTTGGTCAGAGCCTGGTTTGGCGTGGTAAGGGCGAGGTTGCGGTAAAACGCGGCGGCGATGTTATGGTAGGAAACAGCACCCATCGCGTAGGATTTCGCCTTAAATATCTTTTCGATGTTTTGCCAAATAAACTCGTTATTGTTGCCGACCGTCATTACGCCTACCGCGCCCATCATGTCGTACCATTTGTTTCCCTCATGATCGATAAAATGGGCGTTTTCCGCTTTCGTAAAATATTTGCCGCCGGACAAAACTACTTTTAGCTTGTTGGAGTATGTCTCCTGCAAATTTTTCACTGATTCAAAGTCGAGGCTTACCGCATCGTCCACCGTAAGAAATTCCTTGTACACATCCTTTACATTCATAAAAACTCCTTAATTAATATGAAAGCGCTGCATTACAAAGCGCCTAAGCCAGTGTATAATATAAAAAGTAGTATGAAATATGCAAGAGGTTTTTGACGCATTCCGGCAATTGCGCGGATGCCCTTGACAAAAAACCTTAAATAAACACACGATATCCTACATTTATCCAGGAAACATGAGATGAGGCAAACATGAAAGAAAACAGATATGAACTTAACAAGAACCTTGCGCAGATGCTTAAAGGCGGCGTGATAATGGACGTGTCCACGCAGGAACAGGCGAGGATAGCGCAGGACGCCGGGGCGTGCGCGGTTATGGCGCTGGAAAGGATACCGGCGGATATTCGGGCGGTTGGCGGAGTATCGCGTTCCAGTGATCCAAAACTCATAAAGGAAATACAAAGCGCGGTTTCAATCCCCGTCATGGCAAAAGTCCGCATCGGGCATTTTGTGGAAGCGCAGATTTTGCAGGCGCTGGAAATTGACTACATCGACGAGAGCGAGGTGCTTTCTCCGGCGGACGATCTTTACCACATAAACAAGCGGGAGTTCCAGGTGCCGTTTGTCTGCGGGGCAAAGGATTTGGGCGAGGCGCTGCGCCGCATTAACGAAGGGGCCTCGATGATCCGCACAAAAGGCGAACCGGGCACCGGCGATATAATACAGGCGGTCAGGCATATGCGGAAAATAAATAGAGAGATTCGCGCTCTTGCTTCTCTGCGGGAAGATGAGCTTTACAACGCCGCCAAAGAGCTGGCGGTTCCCTTTGAGCTGGCGCGTTATGTGGCGGAAAACAAAAAACTCCCAGTGGTAAACTTTGCCGCAGGCGGCGTTGCCACCCCCGCCGATGCCGCGCTGATGATGCAATTGGGCGCGGAAGGCGTTTTTGTGGGTTCAGGGATTTTCAAGTCAGGCGATCCCGCGCGGCGGGCCGCCGCCATCGTCAAGGCTGTTACCAACTTCAATGACGCGAAATTGATTGCCGAACTTTCCGAAGATTTGGGCGAAGCAATGGTCGGTATCAACGAGCAGGAAATCGAACTTCTTATGGCAGAACGCGGTAAATGACCATAGCGGTATTGGCCGTGCAGGGCGCTTTTCTTGAGCACCGCCGGATGTTTGACTCGCTGGGAATTGCGAGTTTTGAAATCCGAAAGGCCGAAGATGTAAACAGGCATTTTGACGGACTCGTATTGCCCGGCGGGGAAAGTACCGTGCAGGGTAAGCTCCTTCGGGAATTGCATTTGCTGGAACCTCTGCGTAAAAAAATCGCCGACGGGATGCCTGTTCTGGGAACCTGCGCGGGGCTCATCCTTTTGGCGGAACACATAGAGCTTCAGCCGGATTCCCACTTTGCAACGCTGCCAGTTACGGTGAGCAGAAACGCGTACGGCAGGCAGCTTGGGAGTTTTTGCGCCGAAAGCTCATTCGCAGACCAGGGCACCATTCCCATGACGTTTATCCGGGCACCGTATGTGAAGGAAGCAAAACAGGGCGTATCTGTTCTGGCGGAAGTTGACGGCCGCATTGTGGCGGTGCGGTGGAAAAACCAGCTGGGCGTTTCGTTTCACCCCGAACTTACCGAAGATACGGCCGTGCACAGGTACTTTGCCGCGATGATTGGATGAGCGAAAAGCCGCTTGACATAAATCTCTCTTTCTTGCATACTTGCCGTGTTGAACAAAGGCGTTCATCAGACGAGCGGGAATACTTTCCATCGTGTGATGAGCGCCTTTTTTGTGTTTGCATCATTTTGCTTTAGGTAAAGCATAAAAGGAGCAGTATATGAGTAAATTGAGTGTACCTGTCGGCTACCGGCCAGTTCTGCCTGTGTATGAAACCCAGACCGCCATCGGCGCGATTAAAAGGATTTTCGAGGATAACCTTGCGCGCGCCCTCAAGCTTAAGCGCGTTTCCGCGCCGCTTTTTGTTGAGCCGCAGACGGGTTTGAACGATGACTTGAACGGTATTGAACGTCCGGTCGAGTTTGACATCCTGGAAACAAAAACAAACGCGCAGATTGTCCATTCTCTTGCGAAGTGGAAACGCATGGCATTGCACAAGTACGGTTTCCCCGTAGGCGAAGGCTTGTACACCGACATGAACGCCATACGCCGGGATGAGGAAATGGATAACCTCCATTCAATTTATGTTGATCAGTGGGATTGGGAAAAGGTTATCGACAGGGCAACGCGCACTGAAGAGTATCTGAAGCAGGTTGTTACCGCCATTGTCGGCGCGATTTGCGACACCTCGGATACAATAAACGCGCAGTTTCCGGCTTTGAAAGTCAGCCTGTCGCGGGATGTGAAATTTGTCACAACCCAGCAACTTGAAGATATGTTTCCGCACATGAGCCCAAAGGAAAGGGAGAACGCTTACTTAAAAGAGCACAAGACCGCGTTCATTATGCAGATTGGCGATGTTTTAAAGTCGGGCATTAAGCATGACGGACGCGCCCCTGATTATGATGATTGGGCATTAAACGGTGATATTGTTTTCTGGAACGATGTACTGCAGTGTGCGTTTGAAATTTCTTCGATGGGTATTCGTGTTGACGAGCAATCGCTGGACGCCCAGCTTGTAAAAGCGAAATGCGAACACCGCAAAAGCCTTCCGTTCCATAAAATGCTGCTGGAAGGGAAACTGCCGTTGTCAATAGGCGGCGGTATCGGGCAGTCACGAACCTGTATGCTTCTGCTTGGGAAAGCGCACATTGGCGAGGTGCAGGTATCTGTGTGGGACGAAAAAACAATTTCAGGCTGCCAGAGTGCAGGTATTGAGCTGCTGTAAAACCAGCAGCATGGGGAGGAACTACAGGTGAAAGACATACCGGCTTTATTCGGAAGTATGGTTTTTAATGACGCGGTGATGAAGCAGCGGCTTCCCCGGGATATTTACAAGCCGCTTAAAAAAACAATTCGGCAGGGGACTCGTCTTGAACTTGATGTTGCCAATGTTGTCGCAAGCGCAATGAAAGAGTGGGCTGTTGAAAACGGCGCGACACATTTTACGCACTGGTTCCAGCCCATGACAGGAACTACAGCGGAAAAGCACGATTCATTTATATCGCCCGCCGGCGACGGAAAGATCATCATGGAGTTTTCCGGCAAAGAACTTGTCAGGGGGGAACCCGATGCGTCCAGTTTTCCGTCAGGCGGGCTGCGTGCTACTTTTGAAGCCAGGGGCTACACCGTCTGGGATGTAAGCTCGTTCGCGTTTATCAAAGACGGAACGCTTTGCATACCAACGGCGTTTTGTTCGTATTCCGGCGAAGCGCTGGACAAAAAAACGCCGCTGCTCCGTTCCATGGAAGCGATTGATAAACAGGCTCTTCGCATCCTCAGGCTTTTTGGCGATACGGAAACGACCCGTGTAATTACGACGGTAGGAGCGGAGCAGGAGTATTTTCTTATTGATAAGGAAATGTTTTTAAAGCGCCCCGACTTGATTTACACAGGCAGAACCTTATTCGGCGCCCGCCCGCCCAAGGGTCAGGAACTTGAGGATCACTATTTTGGCAGCATAAAGCCGAAAATTTCCGCTTTCATGAAAGAGCTTGATGAAGAACTGTGGAAACTCGGCGTTTACGCAAAAACAAAACACAACGAAGTCGCTCCGGCGCAGTATGAATTGGCTCCGATTTTTACAACAACAAACATCGCAACAGACCATAACCAGATCATCATGGAATTGATGAAGAGCATCGCGGGCAAACACGGGCTTGCATGTCTTTTGCATGAAAAACCGTTCGCAGGTGTCAACGGAAGCGGCAAGCACAACAACTGGTCTATCGCAACCGATACGGGCGTGAATCTGCTTGAGCCCGGGGAAACGCCGAACGATAACGCGCAATTTTTATTGTTCCTTGTCGCGGTTATCAAGGCGGTGGATGAGTACCAGGACTTGCTGAGGGTTTCGGTCGCAAGCGCGGGCAACGATCACAGGCTTGGCGCAAACGAAGCGCCGCCCGCTATTGTGTCCATATTCCTTGGCGAAGAGCTTACGGAAATCCTGGAAGCGCTTGAGTCGGGGGCAAGTTACCAGAACAAGCTAAGGCAGACAATGGAGATAGGCGCGACAGTCCTTCCGCGTTTCCCCAAAGATTCAACCGACCGCAACCGCACATCCCCTTTTGCCTTTACCGGCAACAAGTTTGAGTTCCGCATGCCCGGCTCGACATTCTCAATTGCCGGGCCGAACATCGTGCTTAACACCATTGTCGCCGAGACTCTGCGCCAGTTTGCGGACAGCCTTGAAGGGTCAAAAGACTTTAACGGCGATTTGGCCGCGCTTGTAAAAAAGACCGTCAGCAGCCACAAGCGGATTATTTTTAACGGCAACAATTATTCTGAAGAATGGGTTGCCGAAGCGAAAACGCGCGGCCTGTCAAACTCAATGACAACCGTTGACGCTCTGCCTGAGTTTATTTCCCAAAAGAGTACGGCGTTGTTTACAAGCCATCATGTGTTTACAGAGACAGAGATTCATTCGCGCTATGAAATCATGATGGAAGCCTACTGCAAGACGCTTCATGTCGAGGCTCTCACCATGCTGGACATGGTCAAGGGCAGTATTATTCCCGCGTGTATTGACTACCAAAGGGAGTTATTCGATCTTTTGCGCCACAAGGGAGCTTATGCGGGTACCTATACCAGTACGCTCGAAGAATATTTTCTGGGCAACATTACAAAATTATCAGACTGCCTGTTAAAAAAAGTAAGCGCTTTGGAAAGCGCTGTTCTGGAAACAAGAGAGACGGACATTCTCGCGCAGGCGCTTTTTTACCGCGACAGGATTTACACCGCCATGTCGGAACTGCGGCTTATTGCGGATGAACTTGAAACCTTTGTCGCGAAAAAACACTGGCCAATACCGGTATACGCGGAGCTGCTATATAGTGTAATCTGAATAGTACCAATTGGAGGAGTTTCTTATGAGTGAGAAAATTGTTCTGGCTTATTCCGGGGGCCTTGATACATCGGTCATCATTCCGTGGCTGAAAGAAAATTATGCTGACTCCAGCGTTATCGCCTGCTGTGTTGATGTCGGGCAATACAATGACAGTGACGGGATAAAAGAGCGGGCAGTCAAAACAGGCGCCGACAAGGTATATGTAATAGACGCCAGGGAAGAATTTGTTACCGATTACCTTTACCCCATGATCAAGGCAGGTGCGGTTTATGAAGGCAAGTACCTCCTTGGCACATCGGCAGCACGTCCCCTTATCATGAAAAAACTTCTGGATACGGCGTTTGCGGAGAAGGCTACGGCGATTTGCCACGGCGCTACAGGCAAGGGCAATGATCAGGTGCGCTTTGAGCTGACCATAAAAGCGTTTGCGCCCTGGCTTAAAGTAATCGCCCCGTGGCGTATCTGGAATATCAAGTCGCGTGAAGAAGGAATTGAGTATCTGGAAAAACGCGGGATTGAACTGCCGATGAAAAAAGAACAGAGTTACAGCCGCGACGAAAACCTGTGGCACCAAAGTCATGAGGGTCTTGAGCTGGAAGATCCCGCAACAGAGCCTGATTACAGGCGTGTGCTGAAAATATCCGTCAGCCCGGAAGACGCCCCGAACACCCCTGAATATGTGGATCTATATTTTGAGAAAGGTATTCCTGTGACGGTTAACGGGAAAGCCATGCCGCCTTTGGAGTTGATGGAAACGCTGAACAAATGCGGAGGCAAAAACGGCATAGGTATCGAAGACCTTGTTGAAAACAGGGTTGTCGGCATGAAATCACGCGGTGTATACGAAACCCCCGGCGGCTCCATCCTTTACGCGGCGCACAGGGAACTTGAAAGCCTGTGCCTTGACCGCCAGACTGTTTCGTTTAAGGCACTGGCCGCCCAGAAACTGGCGGAGTTGATTTACGGCGGCGAATGGTTCACGCCGCTTAGGGAAGCGCTTTCGGCGTTTGTGGATAAAACCCAGGAAACAATCACCGGCTCTGTCAGGCTGAAATTATACAAAGGCAACATCATCCCCGCCGGCACAATATCGCCGTATTCGCTGTACAACAAAAGCATTTCAAGTTTTGCAACCGGGGATCTGTACAATCACCAGGACGCCCAGGGCTTTATAAACCTGGTCGGCCTTCCCCTGGCGGTGCGCGCGATGATGAACAGTGAAAAGAAAGGGCAGAGCTCATGAAACTATGGGGCGGGCGTTTTACCGGGCAAACAGACGATGCGGCAAAACAATTTCATTCATCAATCGGGTTTGACCAAAGGCTTTACCGGCATGATATAAAAGGCAGTATTGCGCATGCGCAAATGCTTGGAAAACAGGGAATTATTCCACTGGCGGATTCCGAAACGATTGTTAAAGCGCTTAACGCTATTCTTGATGATATTGAAAGAGGCGGGCTGGAAATTGATCTGGCAGCAGAGGATGTCCATTCATTTGTTGAATCGGAACTTGTCTCGCGTGTTGGGGATGCTGGCAGACGGCTCCATACCGGCAGGAGCAGGAACGATCAGGTGGCACTTGACATGCGGATGTATGTGCGCGAGGAGATTGACAGGACGACTGCTTTGCTGGTAACGCTGCTTGAAACGCTGTTAGCCATGGCAAAGCGGCATACCGCCAGGATAATGCCCGGTTTCACGCATCTGCAAAAAGCGCAGCCTGTAACGCTTGCGCATCACATAATGGCGTATTTCCAGATGTTCAAGCGCGATTATGAAAGGCTCATCGACTGCCGAAGCCGGGTGGACATAATGCCGCTCGGTTCCGGCGCGCTTGCCGCTACAACGTACCCGCTTGACAGGGAATTTGTTAAAGGGAACCTGGGCTTTGCCGGCATAAGCGCAAACAGCCTTGACGCCGTGTCAGACAGGGATTTCTGCATAGAGTTTGTTTCCTGTCTTTCAATTATCATGGCGCACCTGAGCCGTTTTTGCGAAGAACTGATAATCTGGTCTACGGACGCGTTTAATTTTGTTGAAATATCTGACGCTTATTCAACAGGCTCCTCGATCATGCCCCAGAAGAAAAACCCTGATATGGCGGAACTTATTCGCGGCAAGACCGGCCGTGTGTATGGCAGCCTCATGGGGCTTTTGACCATAATGAAAGGACTGCCGCTGGCGTATAACAAAGATATGCAGGAAGACAAAGAAGCGGTTTTTGACGCCGTTGATACTGTCAAAAATTGCATTGTTGTTTTTACCGGCATGTTTGAAAGCCTTCTCTTCAATACGGATGCCATGCGAAAAGGCGCGGCGGAGGCGTACACAAACGCGACCGACGCGGCAGACTGGCTCGTGAAAAAAGGTCTTTCGTTCAGGGAAGCCCACGAAACAACAGGCAGGCTCGTTCTTTATGCCATGGGCAAAAAAGTACCGCTTGAGGAATTGAGCCTTGATGAGCTGCGCGCCGTATCCGGTATTTTTGATGAAAGCTTTTATCAGGCGGTTTCCATTGAAACTTGCGTCAGCGGCAGAAGCATAACGGGGGGCACAGCGGAAACAGCCGTAGTAAAGGCAATAGAGCTTTCTGAAAAATTTCTGTCAAAGATTAAAGAGTAGGTTCCCCAATGTCCGGCACATACGAAAACCCGTTATGCAAACGATACGCAAGCGGAGAAATGCAGCGCATATTTTCCGACAACTTTAAATTTTCCACATGGCGCAGTTTATGGATCGCGCTGGCAATAAGCCAAAAGGAATTGGGTCTCAACATAAGCGATGAGCAAATCGAGGAAATGAAAGCCAATGCCGTCAACATAAATCATGAAACAGCGGCAAAGTACGAAGCGGAAATACGACATGACGTTATGGCGCATATCAGGGCTTACGGCGAACAATGCCCTAAAGCAAAACCAATTATTCACCTTGGCGCTACTTCCTGCTATGTCGGCGACAATACCGATATTATCGTCCAGCATTCCGCTTTACTGCGCATCAAGAGTCTGCTTTTAAGCGCTGTTGACAAGCTTTATCAATTCGCGGACAAATACAAATCCCTTCCCTGTCTTGCGTACACGCATTTCCAGGCTGCCCAGCCGACAACTGTCGGCAAGCGCGCCGCACTGTGGATACAGGATTTACTTTTTGATTTTGAACAGCTTCAGTTTACGCTTGGCAATTTAAAACTCCTTGGCTGTAAAGGTACAACGGGCACCTGCGCGAGTTTCCTTGCCTTGTTTGACGGCGATCATGAGAAAGTAAAAACGCTGGAAAAAAAAATAGCCGAAAAAATGGGATTCAGTAATATATATTCGGTAAGCGGCCAGACGTATTCAAGAAAAATCGATTATTATACGCTGTCAGTCCTTTCAGGCATTGCGCAGAGCGCTTACAAGTTTTCAAATGACATTCGCCTCTTGTCGCACCTGAAAGAAGTTGACGAGCCGTTTGAAGCTGGGCAGGTTGGATCAAGTGCAATGGCATACAAGCGAAACCCAATGCGAAGTGAGCGCATAGCTTCCCTTGCGCGGTATATCACAGTGAACGCGCTTAATCCCGCGCTGACAGCAAGCGCGCAATGGCTGGAGCGGACACTGGACGATTCCGCGAACAGGCGCATCGCGATACCCGAGGCATTCCTCGCTGTCGACGCGATACTCATGCTGGTGATCAATATAGCGGAGGGCCTTACGGTTTACCCAAAAATGGCCGAAAAACATTTAAATGAGGAGCTCCCGTTTTTTGCAACAGAAAACATTTTGATGCACTGCGTCAAAAAAGGGGGAGACAGGCAGGCGCTGCATGAACGCCTCCGTCTGCACTCGTTTGAAGCGGCGAAGAACATAAAACAGCACGGCGATAAAAACGATTTGATTGACCGCATCGCACAGGATGCGCTTTTTGGTGTAACACATGAAGAGCTGAACAGCCTGTTAAATGCCGGGCAATTCACGGGAATGGCAAAAGAGCAAACGGTAGAATTTTTAAGCGATGTCAGGAAAATTCTTGATGCAAATAAAGAATTTTTGGGTGCCGAGACAAAAATATCAGTATAAGAGTATAGGGGGAAATATGTGCAAACAGGGTTTGCTTACAGCAATTGTCGGTATTAACTGGGGTGATGAAGGCAAGGGGCGCATGGTAGACCTGTTGTCGGAAGAGTATGACATTATTTGCCGCTACCAGGGCGGCAACAACGCGGGGCATACGGTTGTCAATGAAAAGGGAAAATTCATTTTGAACCTTCTGCCGTCCGGCGTTCTTCGGGATGGCGCTGTCAATGTCATGGGCACCGGAATGGCTATCGACCTGGAACACTTGTGCGGCGAGATAGCAAGGCTTACCGAAAGAGGAATTGCCATAACGCCTGAGAATCTAAAAATCAGCGACAAGGCGTTTATCTGTCTGCCGTACCATAAACAGCAGGACATAATTGAAGAGGAACGGCTTGGCGATCAGAAATATGGCTCAACAAAACGCGGTATTTCGCCTGTGTACGGCGACAAGTATATGAAGAAAGGTCTGCGCATGCTTGATCTTTTGTCGCCTGATACGCTGGAACGCAAACTCGCGAATATCATTTCATGGAAAAATCTTACCCTGAAAGGCTATGGGGCAGGCGAAACGAACAGCCTTCATATTCTGGACTGGCTTCGTGAACATGGAGAAAAACTCCTTCCCTTTATCACCGATACGACAGAATACTTCAATGAATCCGTAAGCGCCGGAAAAAGGGTTCTGTTTGAAGCGCAGCTTGGCGCATTGCGCGATATAGATTACGGCATCTACCCTTACACAACATCTTCGCAGACTCTTGCGGCTTACGCGCCCATAGGGGCGGGTATTCCCGGCACAAAACTTGATAACGTAATCGGCGTTATGAAGGCGTACTCAAGCTGCGTTGGCGAAGGGCCATTCGCGGTTGAAATGTTCGGCGATGAAGGTTCCGCCCTTCGCGAAGCCGGTGCCGAATACGGGGCCGCGACAGGCCGCCCGCGCAGAGTCGGCGCTTTTGATATTCCGGCCAGCAGATACGGCGCGATGATACAGGGCGCGGATGAGATTGCACTAACAAAGCTGGATGTGCTATCATATCTTGATAAAATCCCCGTTTGCGTTTCGTATGAAATTGACGGCAAGCGGAGCGAAGCATTTCCTTCCGGCGATAAACTCTTGCGGGCAAAACCTGTTTTTGTTTATCTGGACGGTTTTAAAACCGATGTTTCAAAATGCCGCAAGCCGGAAGACTTGCCGTATGCGGCAGTGAAATATATCAAGTACATCGAAAACGCCGTGGGCTGCCCCATTCGCTATGTGTCAGTCGGAGCCGGGCGTGATGAGTATTTGACAATGTCGTAAGGAAAAAAACAGCATTGAGGTTGTGGTATGTGCGGCATTATTGGTTATATAGGAAAGGAAGACGCTGTCCCCATCATTGTTGACGGCCTTAAAAAGCTCGAATACCGGGGTTACGACTCTGCCGGAATTGCGATTTACGGGCGGAAGGGCTTTGATGTGCTAAAGCAAAAAGGGCGTTTGGCATGCCTTGAAGAACGATTGAACGGACGTCTGCTTGAAAATAAACCGCTTAAAGGCCGCCTGGGTATCGGCCACACCCGCTGGGCCACTCACGGGGAACCCTCCGATGTAAACTCTCACCCTCATGTGGGGAGCAAAAACAAAATCGCTGTTGTCCACAACGGCATTATCGAAAACTACAAGCAATTAAAAGAACGCCTTGAACATTGGGGGGTTCCTTTTGCCTCACAGACTGACAGCGAAGTTATCGCGCAGCTCGCGGAGCACTATTATACCGGCGACCTGGTGGACGCGGTCATCAAGGTGTCGAACGCGCTAGAAGGTTCCTATGCGCTGGGCATCATGTGCGTTGATGACGGCGATACGCTTATCGCAATCAAGAAAGATAATCCCTTGATCATCGGCACAAGCGATCACGGAAACTTTATTGCGTCCGATGTGCCCGCGGTGCTAAAGCATACAAACAAAGTCTACTACCTAAATGACAGGGAAATAGCTGTCATCCGCGAAGGGAGTGTCCAGTTCTTCAATTTTGACAAGGAGCCGCTGGAAAAAAACATTGAGACAATAACCTGGAGCCTTGACAGCGCGGAAAAAGGCGGCTATCCGCATTTTATGCTGAAAGAAATAATGGAACAGCCAAAGGTACTGCGGGATACAATTAACTCTGTTGTTAATGAGGGCGGCAACAAAAATATTTTGGACAGCATCTGCGTTTCACGTTTTAACAAAATTGTAATTACTGCCTGCGGCTCTGCGTACAATGCGGGAGTTGTCGCAAAATATGTGTTTGAAAAACTGTGCAGAATATCTGTCGAAGTGGAACTTGCCAGCGAGTTCCGCTACAAGGACGCAATCCTGGACAATAAAACCCTTGTCATTTTGATAAGCCAATCGGGTGAGACCGCCGATACAATTGCCGCGATGAGGGAGGCAAAATCAAAGGGAGCTGCAACCCTGTCTGTTGTCAATGTGGTCGGCAGCACCATAGCGAAAGAAACGGACTGGTGCCTCTTTACAGCCGCGGGGCCTGAAATAGCGGTAGCAACAACAAAGGCGTTTTCCGCGCAGCTTGTGCTTTTGTATCTGCTTGCGATTCGTTTTGCATTCACGCTCGGAAAATTATCTCCGGAAGAAGAACAGAATTATTTTTCTGAAATTGCCGATCTTCCTGACAAAGTTTCCGGCATACTTGGGCAAATTGATACCATCCAGAAGTACGCTTCAACGTGCGTTGGCTATAAAAGCATATTTTTTATCGGCAGGAACATTGACTATGCCATTGCGCTTGAAGGTTCGCTAAAGTTAAAGGAGATTTCCTATATTCACTCGGAAGCGTATGCGGGGGGTGAACTAAAGCACGGGACGATTTCGCTTGTGGAAGAAAACACGCTTGTTGTCGCGCTTTCAAACTGCCCGTCATTATATGGAAAGATAATGAGCAATGCGGAACAGGTCATAAGCCGCGGGGCAAAAGTACTGCTTATCGGGAATTGCTCCGGCGCGGCATCTGATTCCCAGGAGTCAGCCAACGCGGAAACTGATAAACTTTTTCACATCTCCTTGCCTCCTGTTCCGGACTTGTTTTCGCCGTCTTTGGCGGTTATCATTTTACAGCTTTTCAGTTATTATGTAGCTGCGAATAAGGGCCTCGATATTGACAAGCCGCGTAACCTTGCAAAAAGCGTTACGGTAGAGTAGGAGGGTTTTATGGATGAAGTGCTGGAGTTTGTAAGGGAAAATGATGTCAAATTTATCCGCCTCAATTTTTGTGATATATTCGGTTTTCAAAAAAACATCGCGATTATGGCGGATGAATTGCAGTCCGCGTTTAAAAACGGCGTTTCCTTTGACGCGCATGTAATCCGCGGCTTTCGTGATATCACGCAGTCAGATCTCTTCCTTTTCCCCGACCCTTCAACATTGGCGGTGCTTCCATGGCGTCCCGGGCCCGGCAGGGTGATTCGCTTTTTCTGCGACGTTAAAACACCGGACGGTACTGTGTTTGAACATGATACCAGGGTTATTTTGAAAAGAGTCACAGAGCGCGCGCAAAAAATGGGCTATGTCTGCAAGATTGGCGCGGAGTGCGAGTTTTACTTTTTCAAAACCGGCGAGAACGGCGAACCGACCAACAGCACCCTTGATAACGGCACGTATATGGACATCGCGCCGCTTGATAAAGGCGAAGATATACGCCGCGAAATCTGCCTTACGCTTGAAGAAATGGGAATGAAGCCTGAGACTTCACATCATGAGCAGGGGCCGGGACAGAATGAAATTGATTTTAAATTCAATGACGCTGTTGCCAGCGCTGATGACCTGCAGACGTTTAAAACCGTTGTAAAGGCAATTGCTTCCCGCAACGGCCTTTTTGCTTCCTTTATGCCAAAACCGTTATTGGGCGCGCCGGGCAATGGAATGCATATCAACCTTTCGCTTTTTCAGGGCGGGAAAAATATTTTCAAAAATCCAAGCGAAGGACATTCGCAGGCCGCGGAAAGTTTTATCGCCGGTATCCTTGACAAGACGCCTGAAATTACCCTGTTCTTAAACCCCCTTGCCAATTCTTACGAACGCCTTGGTAAATTTGAAGCGCCCAAGTACGTGTCGTGGTCGCACCAGAACCGCTCGCAGCTCATCCGCATCCCCGCCGCGCGCGGTGAAAAAGTGCGAATGGAACTGCGCTCCCCCGACCCTTCGCTTAACCCGTATCTTGGCTTCGCGTTGATTATCAGCGCGGGCCTTGACGGGATAGAAAGCAATCTGCCCCTGCCGCCGCCGCTTGATGAAGATCTGTATACCGCCGATGAAAGCATAACAGAAAACCTCGCGCGCCTCCCTGCCTCACTGGAAAAGGCAATTGCCCTTGCGGAAAAAAGCGCTCTGGCAAAAAGCGTATTGGGCGAGCCGCTTCTTTCCCGGTTTATAGAAATGAAAAAGGCTGAAGCCAGAGATTTTGCTTCAGCCCGGGATAAAGAACAGTTTTATAAAGAACGATACTTTAACGTTTTATAAAGGGCGGCCAATAATGGGAAGCGCATCTGTGAGCAGCGCACTTATAGTTTCACGCACAGCAAAGAGCGTTTCCCTTTTTTCAGAGGCGTTAAGCGCCGCCTCCATTAACCAGATTACCGTTCTTGCCTCCGCGGGAGAAGCGCGGAGAAAGCTTGTGGAAAAAGACTTCGATCTTGTAATCATCGACGCTCCGCTTCCTGATGAGTCCGGCGAAAAATTGTCACGCCACATCGCCGTCAAAACCATGTCGCAGGTGCTTCTTGCCGTTAACAGCGAGCACTTTAACGCGGTTTCCGCTGTCTGCCAGGAAGACGGGGTGCTTACCATCTCAAAGCCTTTTAACAGGGAATTCTTGTGGTCGGCCTTTTCGCTTGCAAAATCCGTGAGCGGCAAACTAAAACGCATGCAGGATGAAAACAAAAAGCTAAAGCAGAAAATTGAAGACATACGAATCATCGACAAGGCAAAGTGTCTGCTCATTTCCTGCCTAAAATTGACAGAGCAGGAAGCACACAGGTTTATTGAAAAGCAGGCCATGGATTTACGGTCTACAAAAAGGGCCATCGCTGAAGGAATACTGAAAACGTATGATTAATCTGTAATAAACCATACACAAAAAAAGGGACTGCCAGGCAGTCCCTTTTTTACGCATTACTTCTTTTCGCTCGTTGTTATCTTTTCAAACGAATAGTCGATCTTGTCGGGGTTCTTGAAGTAATCGTCCATCAGTTTTTTCACGGTTCCGGAAAGCAGAAGCAGGGCAATAATGTTGGGGAGTACCATGAAGGCGTTCAACGTATCCGCTATAGCCCAAATTGCCGCGACACCGCCGGTTGCGCCAAATACGCAGATGGGGAGCATTGCAACCCGGTAACCCAGGATGGGCTTCAGGCCGAAAAGGTATTCAAAGCATTTTTCGCCATAGAATGCCCAGCCGATTACCGTTGTAAAGCCGAAACTGGCGATAAGAATGGTCATGAGCCAGCCGCCGAATACGGTGCCGAACAGCGAGTTCGCGAAAGCGTAGATAATAAGCGGTGAACCAGTCAACAGCGGAGATGTTCCCGGAGCGATGGCTTCCAGCGGTACAACTACAAGGATAACAAGCGCTATCAGGGTACACATTACGTGGGTATCCATGAATACTTCAACCGCGCCCCAAAGTCCCTGCTTGGTAGGATGGTCTGTTTTGGCCGCGGAATAGGCGATAGGCGCCGAACCAAGACCGGCTTCGTTTGAGAAAATACCGCGCATCAAACCAAAGCGTATGGCGTACATGATGCTTACACCCAAAACGCCGCCAACCAAGCCTTCGCTTGAGAAAGCGCCCCTGAGAATAAGGCTAAACGCATACGGTACATGGGTTACTCTCGACAATATAATTATAATGGAAGCTACAATTGATGTCAGCGCGAGAGCCGGGATAATCTTTTCAACAACCTTCGCGATACGCTTTAGCCCCCCGATAACGACAAGGCCGATAAGTATGGCGGCGATAACACCTACCACAAAACGCCCGCTAAAGGGGCCTAAGGCGGGGTGGTTAAGGTTGATACCCAGAACGGAATTAAACTGGTGGGTCAGCGCCAACGCGGCAGAGTTTGACTGAACCATGTTTCCGATACCAAAGGCGGCGATGGCACCCGCCGCGGCAAAGAATTTCGCCAGCGGTTTAAAGCCTATTCCCCTTTCCATGTAGGCAAACGGCCCTGAAAGGACTTCACCCTTTTTGTTAAATCCGCGGAAATGTACCGACAGGGTAACTTCCGAAAATTTGGTTGCGATGCCGAAAAAGCCTACAACCCACATCCAAAATACCGCGCCAGGGCCGCCAAAGCCGATGGCG
>Ga0209755_10000479_pt1 | contig 73062 bp, 57 predicted proteins | sample TergutCo191P1_FD_187301 | JGI IMG/M metagenome (GOLD analysis project Ga0209755, IMG submission 187301) | Cornitermes sp. P1 segment gut microbial communities from Petit-Saut dam, French Guiana - Co191P1 (SPAdes) (version 2) | ecosystem: Host-associated > Arthropoda: Insects > Digestive system...
AAAACCTACAACTATAAAACCGTTTTCAAGCCACGGTATCGAATTAACAAGATTGTCAAGCACAAGTTTTTGATCATCTACAATGTAAACGCCGTACATCTGCACCTCAGTTTACATTGTGCAGAAGTCTAACCGTATTGTAAAGCTAATAATATGTTATTCTGTGTCCCAAATACAAAGCTTTTTGGTATTACTTCTTCTTTTTCATAAGCTTCCTTTAACGGTGCTGTTTCCTTTTTTTTACAACATATACGCTCGCTTGAAGAATGCTTTTCAATAAACCTTCCGCTTTAAGCATTCTGAGGATAACCGGACACTCTTATTGCCATGTCTCCCGGGGTGGACTTTATCCGCGTAAAGACATCTTCATAAATTTATCATTCTTTCCAATCTGGTCTTTCTTTGAAGTAATTTTTCATGTCATGCCGATTCTTCATCAAACAACTTTAAGGCTATGTTAACATATTTTAGTGACTCTATATAATTGCCGCATTTCATCTGGTCATAGGCATAAACATATACTGCGCGCGGATAATTATTTTGCGCTGATAAACGCAGTAATTCATTCCCTGTTTTAGTTAAATTATCATTACAAAAATCATCTAATGAAAGTATAAACGAAAAAAGCGCAGGTTAATATAGGACATTCATGATAAAAGCGGCTGAATGCTTTTGACAGTTCATATAAAAATCCCGCAAGACGTGACGGATCAAGGTTTTGCGCGGCTTCATTAACAGACGCGGGATATTCCGCTATTATTTTTATAAACTCCCATTCCGGGTCCGTTGTAAGCAATGAATAATCTGTAACGTAGATCATCTGATCAAAAGGCCAGTCTTCGTGACGGTTAATCGCTGTGCCAAAATCCTGCGAAATATATATCGAAGTACCGTCGCTTCTAAGCAGTATTTTTTTATCGAGTTTTTCCGCGCTTAAATCAACTGCGACAGCGCCATCTTCCTGTCTGTAAAAAATGTTTTTTTCAAGTCCTTATAAAACTTCATCTTTTCCGAGCATATATGTTTTGCTTTCAAAATAATATTTATCAAATGATACTCCTGTGCGCTCGTAGGTTTTTTTCATTCCTTCAATTGCCCAGCTGTTCATTAATATCTCCGACCAAACAAGAATAACTGTAATAGAAAATTAGTTCAATATAATAGATTTGTTTGATAATCTGTCGTTTTATTAATTAATCATTCTTTTTTATTAAAATAATAATTTAACTTTTCCAGAATCTCTTCAACATTTAAAGGCTTTCCGATGTGATCATTCATTCCTGTTTGCAGGCACTTTTTTATATCTTCGCTGAAAACATTCGCGGTCATTGCGATAATTGGAATTGTTTTTGCGTTCGGTAAATCAAGATTTCTGATCTGACTCGTTGCTGTAAAACCGTCCATTTGCGGCATCTGTAAATCCATTAGAATTAAATCATATTTTTCATGATTACTGCTGAAAGATTTAACCGCCGCAATTCCGTTTTCGGCGATATCTATTTCAACCTCTGTCGGCTCAAGCAAAGCGATAACCACTTCCCTGTTTATTTCCATATCTTCAACCAAAAGAATACGGCGTCCTTTAAATTTATCGTTCCTTATGCGTTTCTCTTTGGAGCTTTTATCGTTAATATCATTTTTATCTGTTTTCTTTTTTAACTGGACAAAAACGCCAAATGTCGATCCTTTTGCGGCCTCTGATCTTACCCATATGCTTCCGCCCATCATTTCCACAATATTTTTACTGATAGAAAGCCCGAGCCCTGTTCCTCCGTATTTGCGTGTCATATCAGCATCCGCCTGCTGGAAAGATTTAAAAAGTTTTTCCTGATGTTCAGGACTTATACCTATTCCGGAATCGCTGACAGTTATTTCTATTGTGACATTTTCACTGTCCTCATGTATTAAAGATGCGTTAAGGCGGATCGAACCGTTTTTATTTGTAAACTTGTGCGCATTCCCCAGCAGGTTTGTGATAACCTGAGCAAGGCGCTGATCGTCCCCAATTAAAATCCTGGGGATTGCTTCGTCAATGATTACGGTAAGTTTTTGATTTTTTTCTTCAATTCGCAGATTAATGACATTTACAGTCCGCGAAATCATGTTTTCAAAATTAAATTCTGTTATAGAAAGTTCAAATTTATTTGCTTCAATTTTTGACATATCAAGTATATCGTTAATAACTCCTAAAAGATGTTTTGACGCCTCATCAATTTTTGAAAGACAATAATCTTTGCGCGTAATGTCGCCTGAGTTTTTTCCTATTGCGGACATGCCGATTATCGCGTTCATCGGCGTGCGCATTTCATGGCTCATGTTTGCAAGAAAGACGCTTTTATATCTGCTTTCCATGTCTGATTTTCTTCTCGCTCTGTCAAGGCGAATCAGCATGAATATTAAAGCGGCGGCGAATAATGCGCCAAGAAAAACCAGACCGACAGCCATCTTAATAACGTCGATATAAAACGGTAATTTCGGCGTAACAATTCCAAGGCGCCATCCGTTTGATAATTTCTTAAAAAAGCAAATTGATTCAAGATCATCAAAACTGATCATTGTGCGTTCGATTATATCCTCTCCCTTTTCCAGTTCATCCTTAAATATAGAAAATGAAAGCTGCGGATCGCCTACGGTTTTGCCGATAAACATTTCACTGGGATGCGCAAGAACAGTTAAATCCTGACTTAATAAAATTCCGTAACCTCCCTGCGTAAGAGAAGTATCAACAATATATTTGCCGATTTCGCTTATTTGAACATCAAGGCATATAATCCCAATCAAATTTCCATCTGCGTCATATATACAGCGCGCGTATGTAAAAATTTCTTCTCCTGTCACAATATCAGTATACGGATGTGATTCTCCGATCCCGCCCTGAGCCGCGATTGCGGCCTTATACCAAGGACGTTCAGACGGATCAAAACCATTTGCAGTATTCCACCGCATTCCGTTTATGTATAAAGGTCCTGTTCCGTAAAGGTGTGTATCCTGTAATGTTATAAAATATCCGTAAAAACCGGTGTAACGCGAAAAACTGAATTCGGATTTTTTATTTAAATAAACCGATTGTTTGTTAAAGATTTGCTGTATTCTTTCGCTCGAATCTCCGTTTATAATCATATCCTGAATTGATTCGGAAAATATTCCAAGCGCAGTGGAAGGTTCCATTAGATCCGCTTCAATTTTCATGCGCTCAAAGTTGACCATGTTATAAGCTCGGTCAACCATATAATTGTGAACTATTTTGCTTGTTATAAGATAGCTGAAAAGAATTATAGGTATAAATACCAAAGCTGTAAAAATTAATTCCGCGTAAATCGGTTTCCATTTTAGAAAGGAAAATGAGGCGAATTTTGACATTTTTATTTTCTCCGTTAATAATATACGGAGATAATTTTTGCCTGACGAGCATTTTTTAAATTTATTTTGTCTAAAATTATAATAAAGCGGAAAATGACAGCCAAATCCATGGAATAAAAATCGCAGGTATTAAATTTGCGGCTTTTATTTCTTTAATTTCCAAAAAATTAAAACCAATCCCCGCGATTATTAAACTTCCCGCCGCGGACATTTCCCTGATTATATCAGATGTCAGATATACGCTGATTATTTTCGAAGCCAAAACTATAGCTCCCTGATATACAAAAACACATACGGCGGAAAAAGCGACTCCTATCCCCATTGACGCGCTGAACACAAGCGACATAAAACCGTCAAGTATTGATTTTGTAAATAATATTTCATGGTTTCCCTGAAGGCCGCTTTGTATTGAACCGACAATAGCCATTGAGCCGGTGCAGAAAAGTATGCTTGCGGCTGTAAAGCCTTTTGAGAAACTACGTTCTTTTGATAAATTCTCAAAATTATTAACAGCCGCCGCTTTTTTATTCATGCCCAGTTTTTTTTCCGCCCATAATCCTAATTGTTTCATCCATTTATCAATATCAATAATTTCACCTATAACAGCGCCTGTCAGCATACTCATTATAAGAAGCGGCATATTTTGATTTTCCATCGCGCCTTTTATGCCTACAAAAATAACGGCAAGACCGCTTGCTTTTTTTATATGATCTTCAAAACGCTGCGGGATTTTTTTTAACAGAAAACAGCCGGTTAATGAACAGGCAATAATCGCGAAAGCGTTTACAAGAGGTCCGAGCATACAGGCATTATAGTCAAATTAACATATTGCATTCAAGCTGTTTAATTTAAAAATAATTCCTGAAAATATATATATTATTAATATTTATGTTATACTGAAAACAGGAGATAAACATGGGAATGCAGTATAAGTGTGTTAAATGCGGCAAACAGCTAAAATCTATCTGGAATGAATGTCCTGACTGTAAGAACCCTGTGCAGTCCAGAATCCCCATGACTATCGGAACAATAGGGCAAATCGGCCACGGCAAGACTACGCTTACAGCGGCAATAGCAAATTACTGCGAAAATAAATTCGGCGATGGCGTTTGGAGCGATGATGAATCCGCAAGCGGCGATGTTGATGTCCGTTATATTGAATACCGGTCAGCCAAGCGCACTTATACTCATATTGAATACCGCGAACACGGCGAATATATAAGGTACATGATAAAAGGCAAAGACAGAATGGACGGCGCGGTACTTGTTGTATCAGCGCGTGACTCTGTGATGCCGCAGACTGTTGAACATGCAGCGCTTGCTAAGAAAACAGGCACGTCCTCCATAATCGTCTTTCTTAACAAGATCGATCTGCTTGATTATCCCGGACAGGCAGACCTTGTTGAAAAAGAAATCCGGGAAATTTTAAACGCAAACGGTTATCCAGGAGATGATATTCCTGTAATCCGCGGTAGCGCAGTAAAGGCGTTAAAAGATCTGCGCGATAAAAAAGAAACAAAAAACACTGCTTGTATTGAGAAAATTGTTAACGCAATAGACAGTTATTTTCAGGATCCATCCCGGATACTGGCGGAGAGCGGCATTATAAACATAGACGATGTATTTGACATAGAAAATCAAGAGAGTATTTCCAATGGCTTTAAAGGAATAATGTATTGTCTTTCCAGAAATGAAGGCGGCCGTCAAGCGCCTTTTAAAGACGGCGAACGTGTGAATTTTAATATCGCTGATACTGATGTTACAGGCGTTATTAATGTATTAAACGCAAACAGTAAAGACGCGCAAATCATGCCCGGCGAATACGCTGAGATAAAATGTTCAATGGAAACTCCGATATCCGTAAAGAAATATCTTCCTTTTACAGTTCAGGAAGGAAAAAAAACTACCGCATTCGGTCAGATATTGCAAGTATGATACTTTTATTCCAAATATTTAATTTTAAAGAAATTTAAATTTGGAGGAAAGAACACGGGATCCATTGCGGTTCCGTCATAAATTTCAAAATCGTCATACATTCCGTATCCGAATTGTTCTTCATTATCAATAATAAGATCGTATTTTATACTCAATCTGGAATAAACATTTCCATTTTCAAACTCGCCTGTTATATTTTTAACATCGTCATCACTGAGATTTTTTTCAATAAAGATATAATAGTGATTCATTAAATCGACAGACTCTTTAAAAGCCAATGGTTCTTCCATTTTTGAAATTAATATCTGGCCGTTTTCTTCCAGGTAAATCAAATTAAATCCGCTGACAGAACTTCCGGTTTCATCCCCGGCTTCATTAAGGTAGACAGCAATTGTCAATTTATCTCTTTCCAGCGCAATTTCATAACCGCCAATCAAAATACTGCCGCTGCTAAATTCAAAACTTTGAATTTGATAATCACCCATATATTGAACCGGTATGCAGAATGAACTGCCTTTTTCATTGTTTAACATAAATACTGATAAAGTATTTTCTAATGAAAAATCATACCGGCGTTCGCTCCGCGCGGTTGCGCAATTTGAGAGAAAAACCACAACAGTTAAAAATAAAAGAATGTTTTTAAAGGTTTTCATAAAATGGTTTTTATATACCCGGAAACTTCGGTTTCCAAACAAAACGAAATCTGAAATTTCCGCTACTCCTTCCTGTTTTTACGCGCAAGAGCCTTTTCGCTGTCCCACTTTTCATACGCTTTTTCAGCTTTGGCTCCGGTTTCTTGTTTTTTCTTTTTCTCTATTTTCCTTTGTTCCGTGTCCATATAGTGACCGTCGTCAATACTCATTTTTTGAACATAGGACAGCATTTGCGCTTGATATGCCAGTGCGGGTTTCCAGTCAGGTTTTATCTGCACCACTTTTTCAACAGCGCCGACCGCTTCGTCATAGTAATGAAGGATATCGCCGTAAAATTTCGCAAGAGTGTACCAGCCGAACGCGCAGCCTGGAACTTTCTCAAGGATTTTCGGGTAGAGAATGAACATTGCGTTCTTTGGCCAGAAAATATCGCAAAAAGTCGAAGGATCCCCTTCTTTACTGAACGCGAAAAATTCTTCTTTTACAGGAGGATTTTTATCCATATCCGGCTCATCATAAGGAATATCCCAATTTATTTTTTCTTCAGCTTCCTTTAGCGCTCCTGCGGCGCTCTTGTAATCACCTAACACCGCAAGCACAGACGCGAGAGTATTCCACGCAGGCCACTCCTTTGGGAAAAGAGATGTTCTTTTTTTATTAATTTCAATTGCTTTCTGCCATTCGCCGAAGTGGCATAAAATATCGCTCATTTTTTCAAGCCACAGGGGCGAGTCTTTTGTTTCTTTTTTATCAAGCATATTTTTACAAAGAATCAAAAGATCATCATATTTTTCCTGTAGCATATAAAAATTCGCAAGCTCTTCATTTGTCAGCATTATCGGGGATTTTTTAGGCGTTGCTTTTTTTATCTCGGCGGGAGCGCGTTTGAGATTCAAACCTTCGCAATATTTATCAACAGAAATCCATTCATTTGTTTTTACATTTTTAGTTTTCTTTGCCGCAGTTTTTTTAACGATTGTTTTCCCCGCTGCGGGTTTCTTTACTTCTTTTACAGCAGGTTTCTTTGGCGTAAGCTGCTTAACTTGCTTAGTTTTTGATGCGGCTGGTTTTTTAGCGGCGGTTTTTGTCTTTACTTCTTTTTTATTAACTGCCGGTTTTTTAACAGCGGTTTTTTTAACTGTTGTTTTTTTCGCAGCCGCTTTCTTTGCGGCAGGTTTTATCGCTTTAACCTTTTTTACTTCAGCCTTTTTAACAGCCGCTTTCTTTGATACTGGTTTTTTAACAGCGGCTTTCTTTACTGTTGTTTTTTTCGCCGCTGGTTTTTTAACAGCCGGTTTCTTTATTGTCTTTTTATTAGCCATAATTAACCCCTATTGTTTTAATTATAATTTATTATATTCTTTGAATCAATATTTTTTGGCATTTTATTAAAACCGCGCGTCATACCTGTCAATTTTAAGGTAAAAACGCTCCATGTTTTAACAGTATGTCTTCTATATCGGATAAATAATTTTCCTTTGCGATTGATAAAGGCGTATTATTATCAGAGTCAATAAAGTTAACATCAGCGCCTTTTTTAATTAATAATTCGATAAACTCAATGATTCCGGTCGTTCTTTCTCCCGTGCCGCCATCTGTTTTAAAACCGTATTTTACAGCCATTACAAGCGGCGGAAAATCCTGTAATACAGAACTTGTAAGGTTCGGATCCGCGCCGTGTTCCAAAAGAAGGGTTGCCTGCTTGATTGCCAAATCATTCAGAAACACCTTGTCTCCATTGTCTTTTTTCCAATGCTCCGGAGCAAGACAGTGAATAAGAGGCGTCCATTCACTATCGCTGAAAACAGCCATTTTATCAGGATCAGCGCCGAGTTCAAGCATTAGTTTAAGAATTTCGACAGAACCGCAGTCATTACAGGTTTGATTAATCAGGGCTGTTGAATAATCAGCCGCTAACGCATTTAAATCCGCACCGTTATCGGCCAGGAATTTAAGCATTTTTTTCGGATCTTTCATTTTCTTCCAGGGTTTGCGCATTGTAATAAAATACAGCGCAGTTGGCCCCCATGAAACAAATTTTGGGCTGACAGGGGTATTTAAAAGAGAGAAATCGGAAGATAAGCTGAATGTTTGAAGGAACCCGGTTCCGGCGGTTTCTTCCAGTAACTGTTTTAATAGTTCGTATTCTTCAAAGAAAGCGAGAGCCGCGGCAAAATCAACATAGTCGCTTACAGTCTTAAAATTCAAAAAACCGCCAATGGGATCAAGAGATTTGCTTTTTAGCTTTTCAGCCATTTGCGCGTAAGGAGCCAGTCTCTCTTCAAGCGTCTGCGCGCTGTGTTTTTCGCTGCATACTTTAATCATCCAGCTGCGGATTTTCTCTGACTCGTCCGTGTCTTTCGCGAGTTCCAGCGCAGTTTGAAAATCATCTATTGCGGCGTCATAACTGCCGCGATTATAATAAATTCTGCCGCGTTGAAAATAGTTCTCGGCGTTTTCATGTTTTTTATTTTTCTGCTTCCATTCTTTTTCAAGAGAATTTATATCTTCTCCGCAGGCTTCCATTAACTGCATCTTTACTACATCAGGGTTATTACCCTGATGTACGCTGATAATGCCCTGCGCTATTATTTTTCTTGCGTTGAGATCATCGCCCTCTTTAAAATCTATTTCAAGGAGGTTCTCAATAATAACTTTGATGATATCGATATCTATTCCGTCAGCCGCCAGAGAAAAACCTGTTTTTATAAAAACATTCTGCTCATCTTCCGTTAATTCGTTAAAAGATAAAAGACCTTCTTTAAGAGCGTGTTCAGATAACACAAGGAACCTTTCAATTAATGCCTTGCAGTCTTCTTTACTGAACACAATTTTATTAGCGTTATCATCAAGCGGATAAAATTTATTTACAAAATACGCGATTCTGTCAGCGGACGGCAGCCTGTCTTTTCCATGTTCTTTATTATAATTATAAAGCATAATAAGCTGAAAAAAAGAAATATTGTGAAGCGTTTGTGCGGCGCTTTCAAGCCATATAATACCTTTATTATAGCCGTCTTCATTTTTATTAATAACTCTGTACAAAAGACATTCTTCAGGCAGCGCGGCTATGATTCGCCTGTTATAATTATTGGCTTCAGAAATAAAATTTTCACTATTGATAAAAATATAACCAAGCTGATCTGCGGCTCTGCCGTAATCAAGAGTATTAATAAACCACTTGACCGCTGAACTATAGCCGCTGTTTTGAATTTTTCCTGATTCATACATATAATCAAGACAATCAAGAGCGGCATAGCTGCCATGTTTAATAGCTGCTTCAAAACATAGTTTCGCTTTTTCGTAATTTTTTTCTAAAATTCCGCCTTTTAAATATTCAAGACCCAGATAAAAATTTGATACCTCATCTTCATCGTTTCTTTCAATGGCATTTAAAAAACATTCAACAGCTTTTTTGCGGTTCTGCGGTAAGCCTTCCTCGCCGTTGTAATAAAGCATTCCGGCGCAGCCCAGCCCTCTATTAATCCAGTCGATTTTTCTGTCTCCGTTTGTTTCAACGCTGCCGGTCGTTTTGCATTTTCCCGCTTCTTCATACCAATGAACAGCCTGACTGTAATCCTGCCCTACTCCCTGGCCTTCTTCGAACATTTCCGCTATATTGTATTTCGCTTTCGCGCTTCCATTTTCAGCGGCTTTCATAAACCAGTGCAGCGCTTTTGTGTAAAAAGAAAACACAGCGCGTTTATACTGAAAAGCCAGTTCAATCATCGCTTTCACACAGCCGCGTTCAGCAGCCGCCTGAAAATATTTTTTAGCGATGTCGTAATCCCACTCCCTGTCATTTTCACCGTCATAGTGATCTTTTCCGATTTTAAATATTTCATCAGGGGACAGCCCGTCAAGCCTTAAATCGGAGTATTCAATATCTTTCATAAATGACTCGTAATGCTTTTTCTTGTCAGGATTATCATGAATCATTTTATAAAGGTCTTCGCCGTCAAAATCTTTTTTTAATATTTCACCCATAGCGATCCTCCGTTTATTGAAATACTGCCGGTAATTTTATCATTTGTTATTTTATATTAACATGAATTCTTAAAATATTTCTATATAGCAGCTGCGCATTAACTTATTTTACAGAGAGACCTTGTATTTTTAAGCTTTCATACCTTTGATTCACAGAATATAAAAACAAATTTCCTAAGGAAATCATCTTTTAACCGCAGAAAAAAGCAGTATATTTTTATAAATACAATTATCTTAATATGGCATTAATATTGACATTTAAATTGGATGTGATATAATATTTCTAAAGTTATATTATTTATATCACAAGGGAGAAAAAATGATAAATGTAGAAGCTGAAGTTAACAAACACAAAAATATCAAAAACAAAGACGAGCTTACAATGATTATCAAAGGGTACAAAAGCCTTGCGATCCAGCATGCCAATGATCTTATGACGGCAGGGCAAATTAATTCGGTAGTGTTTAAACTACAGGAAATATGCGACAAGCTTCCAGCTGCGCCGTTAAAGAAAATACCCACCGGTAAATCAGGCGCTCAGACCAAAACAGCCAAGATAAGCAGCGATGAAAAAGCTAAAATAAACGCCGCATGGAGAAAGAAAGCAGGAAGCTAGTAATAAGTTAATCCGCGAATAAATGAATTGAACAATAATCACAAAACAAACGAAGGTGCTGTGGACTATTGCAATCATTCAGTATTTGTGCTAAAAGTAATCTTGGTCATACATGATAGTACATCATGAGTCGCCGTAATAGTTTTTTTCCGTAATCGGGAAATAATTATAAGCCACCTTAGCTCAGTTGGTAGAGCAGCAGACTGAAAATCTGCGTGTCTGGAGTTCAATTCTCCGAGGTGGCATCAGTAAAAGATAAGTTAAATCCTTACAGGTATTTTAATAACTCTTTTAAATCATCTTTAATAATACAATTTAGTTTATTGTCTCCGATAGACTCTGATAACATAGATTTAATTCATAATTGACATCCTAAATTATCTGGGTTAAGAGTCTTTACGCCGATTCTTCCGATGGTAAAGTAATTAGTTATTTCTTTATGCAATAAGGAATTATGCGAGGGGAGGGACTTGAACCCTCATGCCAATGGCACCAGATCCTAAGTCTGGCGTGTCTGCCAATTCCACCACTCTCGCGTTCTCAAAAAATGTATCAATTTATAACCTTGTATGTCAACGGCAATACAGCAAAGCTGTCAGACAGCTTTGCTGTCAGACATCTGTACCTGTCAATTGACCAATCAGCCGATTTCTGCTATTATGCCATATATTCGGGCCGCTAGCTCAGCTGGTAGAGCAGCAGACTCTTAATCTGCGGGTCGAAGGTTCGATCCCTTCGCGGCTCAGTGTTGAGCTTTTAATAATTAAGAGTAGTTTATTACTTTTAAGTATTCGCGGCTCATAAAATTGCCGTGCTGAAGACGGGTTAATAGGATAATTTTTACAAATATGTTAATTAAAGAGGAAATTTGTGGCAATTAATAAAGAAATAAAACGGCTTGAAAAATCAAATGTTCAGCTTAGCGTCACTGTCCCGAAAGAGGATGTCAAAGCTCAGTACAATGACATGCTTAAGGAGTATTCAAAAACCCTGCAATTACCGGGCTTTCGCAAGGGAAAAGTGCCAAAGGAAGTGCTGGAGCGGAAATTCGCAGAAGCTTTAAAGGACGACGCGATGGGCCGTATCATGGAATCTACATTACAGGAAGTTTTTAAAGAAGACGGTCTGCCCAGAAATGAAAGACCGCTTCCCTACTCCGCGCCGGAACTTCAGGGCGAGCCGGTTCTGGATTTGGATCAGGACCTCCAATTTTCAGTAATTTACGATGTCCTTCCTGACGTGAAAATCGGAAAGTGGAAAGGTTTGGAAGCGGAATATCCTTACGCAGAAATTGAAAAAAGCGATATCGACAGGGAACTTGAAGAAATCCGTGAACGCAATTCAATTGTCATGGATCGCGATGATGAAGCGTGCGCGCTAAAGGGTGACGTTGTAACAATAGATTATTTAGTTTTTTCAGAGGACGGCGAATCTCATTCGGATATAAAGCGGAAGGATTTCGCCTTTACGCTTGGCACAGAAGATAATATTTACAAATTTGATGATGAAATAACCGGAATGAAAAAAGACGAAACAAAAGTATTTGAGAAGAAATTTGAAGATGATTTTTTCGAAACTGCGCTTGCCGGAAAAACAAGAAAAATGCAGATAACGCTTACATCCCTAAAGGAAAAAAAACTCCCGGATCTGGACGATGATCTTGCGCAGGATGTCGATGAAAAGTTCCAAACGCTTGACGACTTAAAAAACAGCATTAAAGAGCGGCTGGAAAAGCAGCTTGAGTTCCGTTTAAAGGATATAAAGACTAATGAGATTCTGAAAAAAATTATGGAAAATACGCCGGTTATCGTTCCTGAATCAATGATAAAAATGGAAATTAACGGCCGAATGAGGCGTCTTGCCCGTTATTATGACATCAGCGATGAAGGTATAAAACAAATGATGAAAATCAACGAAAATGAATGGCAGGAAGCCGCGCAGAAATCGCTCCATTCGCGTTTGATTATCGAAACTTTAATGGAAGAGCAGAACATCGAAGCGACAGACGAAGATATAGAAAAGGAATTTGAATCAATCGCTGCTGCTAACGGCGCGGATATTGATGAAGTAAAAAAACATTACGACGATAACGCGGTTCTTCACCTGAAAGAAGACATCAGAGAAAAAAAAATAACAGACATACTTATCGCGGAAAATAATTTAAAACCCGGAAAAAAGGAGAATTATCTGGATTTCATGACAGATAATGGTTAAATTAGTAATATGAGTGCACGAATGAGCAATCTGGTTCCAATTGTAGTTGAACAGACAGGAATGGGAGAGCGTTCCTACGACATATACTCCCGCCTTTTAAAAGACCGAATTGTTTTTATGGACGGTGATATAAACGACATTACAGCGGATCTTGTTGTAGCCCAGCTCCTTTTTCTTGACGGACAGGATGTAGAAAAAGATATCAATCTCTACATTAATTCACCTGGCGGCTCAGTAACAGCAGGACTCGCCATTTATGACACCATTCAGCATGTTAAGTCCGATGTGCAGACAATCTGCCTTGGACAGGCCGCAAGCATGGGCGCTTTAATACTTACAGCAGGAACCGCCGGAAAGCGAATGGTTCTTCCTTCGTCAAGAGTGTTGATTCACCAGCCTTGGGGCGGCGCTCATGGACAGGCCCGCGACATCGGCATTCAATCAAAGGAAATCATCCGCTTAAAAAAAATGCTGATAGAATATTTCGCCAAACATTCAGGTAAAACGATAGACCAGATTTCATCCGATACGGAAAGAGATTTCTTCATGTCCGCGCAGGAAGCGGTTGAGTACGGCATAGCCGACTCGATATTAACAAGGAGTAAAAATGGCCCGGCTTCGTAATGGACCTGAAATCCTTGAAAGAGTCTGCTCTTTTTGCGGAAAAAGCGCGGACATGGCGCGCCGTTTAATCGCAGGCCCGAATGATGTTTTTATATGCGACGAATGTATTGAAGTCTGCCGGAAAATTTTAAGCGAAGAAGAACATGAGCTTACAACTCATTTTACAGGCGACATTCCGACTCCCAAAGATATTAAAAATTACCTTGACCTTTTTGTCATAGGACAGGACAACGCCAAAAAAGCGCTTTCTGTCGCTGTGTACAATCATTATAAACGCATAGCGAACCCGATAAAAGAAAAAGAAAGCGACGAAGTCGAAATTGAAAAATCAAATGTTCTTTTAATAGGACCTACCGGTACGGGAAAAACGCTGTTAGCGAAAATACTGGCAAAAAAATTAAAAGTGCCTTTCGCGATAGTTGACGCGACTACTTTAACAGAAGCGGGTTATGTCGGCGAAGATGTAGAAAATATTCTTTTAAAATTGATCCAGAGCGCGGGCGGCAATATATCGGCGGCGGAAAGGGGCATTGTCTACATTGATGAAATTGATAAAATCGCGCGAAAAGGTGAAAATATTTCGATTACCCGCGATGTCTCAGGCGAAGGCGTTCAGCAGGCGCTGTTAAAAATTATCGAAGGAACAATCGCTTCCGTCCCGCCGCAGGGAGGAAGAAAACATCCCAATCAGGAAATGATACGCATCGACACCACAAACATTCTCTTTATCTGCGGCGGCGCTTTTGTCGGTCTTGATAAATTGATCTCCCGCCGCGTTGTAAAGCACCCGCTTGGTTTCGGAGCGGAAACGGGAAGCGGCGAAAAATCACTTAAGGAACTTTACGATAACCTGCACCCCGATGATTTAATTCAATTCGGAATGATCCCTGAGTTTATAGGGCGGCTTCCCATTACTGTCGGCCTTGAAGAACTTAAGCGCGAAGATTTACGGCGCATTATAACAGAGCCGCGAAACGCGATTGTGCGCCAGTATCAGGCATCCCTCGCTTATGACGACGTTAAACTTGAGTTTACGGAAAAAGCGATTGACGCAATCGCTGACAAAGCAATAAAACAAAAAACTGGCGCCCGAGGACTGCGCGCGATTGTTGAAAGACTGATGACGGACATCATGTTTGATATTCCGTCCATATCAGGCGACAAACAGGTAATCATCACGCAGGATACAGTGGAAAATTCCGAGCCTCCGCAGATATTATATCCTGAGCGAAAGCAAAAAAGCGCATAACAAAAAACAGCCGGAGTTTTCCTCATGATAAAAAAAAACGCTGATGAAAAAAATAACGATCCACCGGAAAAAAATGAATCCCCGGACGGAAAAAGCGGCGTTTTAAACGGATTATTTTCACGGCTAAAGAAAAAAAATCAATTTTTATTTGATTATTCAGGAGCGCAGGAACTTACAGCCGAGGATTTTCCGCTTCTGCCCCTTCGCGACCTTGTGCTTTTTCCGCAGACTGTTGTTCCCATTTTTATTACATACAAACCCGGCATTACCGCTTTGGAAGAGGCAATCAAAAGAGACAACCGCCTCTTTGCCGCGTGCCTTAAAAAAAACGAACTGCATCTTTCCACGGACGAGCCTTACCTTATAGGCACAGTCGTCAGAATCATCTCTCATCTTAAACTCCCCGACAGCACCTTCCGGGTTGTTTTCCAGTGCGAATACCGCGGAACAATTATTTCAACTAACACGCATGTAAACTTTCCTCTTGTAAAAGTTGAACCGTTAAAAATAAAAAGCTTAGGCGAGCCTTTGGACACGGAAGATTTGGGTTTAATGAGAAGCGTTCAAAAATCATTCTCACAATACTCCGAATACTCGGGGAAAGTAAACGCAGACACTCTGAGCGCCGTTGAAAAATCCGAAGATCCCGAGCGGCTCGCGAATCTTGTGTGCAATGCTGCTTTATTAAAATCTGAAAAAAAAATAGAGCTTCTCTCATATACTGATACAAGGGAACGCTACCTCGCGATACTTGAAGTCCTTGAAAAAGAAAATGAAATATACGGAATACAAAAAAACATTTCCGGCAAAGTAAGGCGGAAAATGGATAAGCGCCACCGCGAGTATATCCTGAACGAACAGTTACGTGAAATTAACAAAGAGCTTGGCAAGGATAAAATTGAGGATGAGTTCGCGCTTCTTGAAAAACGCATCGCCGAAAAAAACCCGCCGGATGAAGTTGCCGAAAAATGCGAAAAAGAAATTAAAAGGCTTCGTAAGCTCCAGCCGCTCTCTCCTGAAGCCGGCGTTCTCCGCGGTTATCTTGAATGGATAGCAGACCTTCCATGGAGCGATTTTTCCGTTGATTCAGGAGACTTAAGCGAAGCTGAAAAAATTCTTGACGAAGATCATTTCGGAATGAAGAAGGCGAAAGACCGTATAATTGAGTTTATCGCGGTAAGGCAGTTACTGAGCAATGAAAAAGAAGAGACAGGAGATCAAGGATCAGGAAATGGAGAACAAGAGAAAGAAAATATTGATGCGATAACTTCGATTGACAACTCAGATATCATTGATAATTTTTTAACCGGTAATCCCCAGTCTGTGATCCCCGATCCCATGTCTCCGATCCCTGAATCCAAGAACCCTCAAACCTCGACTCCTAACTCCATAAAAGGCCCTATACTCTGCTTCGTCGGGCCGCCGGGGACGGGAAAAACCAGTCTCGGAAAATCTGTCGCGCGGGCTTTGGGAAGAAACTTTGTTCGCGTTTCCCTCGGCGGCGTCCGCGATGAAGCGGAAATCCGCGGGCACAGAAAGACTTATGTCGGCGCTCTTCCTGGAAAAATTATCCAGTCGATGCGAAAAGCGGGAACTGTCAACCCGGTATTTTTGTTAGATGAAATCGACAAACTTTCTCATGATTTCAGGGGCGATCCGGCATCCGCTCTACTTGAAGTCCTTGATCCCGAACAGAACTCTACATTTGTGGATCATTATATGGAAGTTCAATACGATCTTTCCAAGGTGATGTTTCTTACAACCGCGAATTCTCTTCATTCAATTCCGTATCCGCTTCTTGACCGCATGGAAATTATCGAAGTCCCCGGTTATGGAGAAAATGAAAAACTCAGCATCGCCAAACAGTTTCTGGTTCCCAAGGAACTGCGCGACAACGGACTGTCAAGTGCGAAAATTACTTTTAAGGATGATACGCTGAAAGACATTATCCGTTACTGGACAATGGAATCGGGCGTGAGAAATCTTGAACGCGAAACCGCGCGGTGCATCAGGAGGATCGCGCGTGAAGCTGTAAACAAAGGGTATGGCAAAAACAAGCCTATCAGCGAATTTAAAAAAACAATAACAAGCGAAAACCTTGAAAAACTTCTGGGAAAGAAAAAGTATAAAAGAGACGTTGTATACAGGGAAGCCAGAACCGGCGTTACATACGGACTTGCGTGGACTGAATACGGCGGAACCATTATGCCTGTCGAAACAATCCGTTATGACGGAAGCGGCGAGCTTCTCATAACGGGAAATCTGGGCGATGTAATGAAGGAAAGCGCGCGCATAGCTTTATCATATCTTAGAAGCACCGCTGAAAATTACAACTTTGATGTCGGCGATTTAAAAAATTCAGACTTTCATATCCATGTTCCCGAAGGCGCGATTCCAAAGGACGGGCCCTCCGCCGGCGTTACGCTCGCTTCCTCTCTTCTGTCTACCCTTTGCAAAGTCCCGCCTCATCCCTGTATCGCGATGACAGGAGAGCTTACCCTCACAGGCAGAATACTGCCAATCGGCGGCTTAAAAGAAAAACTGTTAGCCGCTGTCAGAAACGGCATGGAGAAAGTTATTCTTCCAAAAGACAACGAAGACGACTGGAGCGAACTTGACAAAGATATTACATCATGCATAAAAATCGAATTCGCGGAAACAGCGGCTGATGTATTTGCGGTATTGTTTCCCGAACTTATAAACGCGCCGCCTAAGCCTGTAAAAACAAAAAAAACTTCTATTTCAAAGAAAACATCAAAAAAATAAATCTGTTTTAAAAAATATCCGCTAATGTGGCAAAATCATTGGACTTTTAAATAATAGTTGTTCAATAATTGAAGTTATCGAACAACTCTATTGACAAATATTATTAATTATGATATCATTATGATATTATAACAATATTGGAGGAAATTATGTCCGGATCAGGAAAAATGCATTATGAGGAAATGGAGAAAAAAACCTCAAGCGGCATGTTTGTATTAATTTTTAATACATTAATCATTCTGGCGTGCACAGCCGCTTTTGTTTACGGAATTGTACTTTTGGACAGCGGGAGAGATCTCACTATGAGTTTAATCTGCGTAATCGGCGGCACTCTTGTAGGTTTTATAATCTGCCCGATTTTATATATGGGGCTGAAAATAATAAAACCCAACGAGGCGATGGTGCTTACACTTTTCGGAAAGTATGTCGGCACAATCAAGAAAGAAGGATTCTTCTATGTAAACCCCTTCTGCGTCGGCGTAAATCCTGCGCAGAGCACTACTACTCAATCACAAACATTAAACCAGACGCTGTCAGCGTTCAGCGAAGGAACCAAAATAAACGCAAATCTTGGCGCCGGAAGCAAAAAAATATCGCTAAAAGCTTCCACGTTGAATAACGAAAAACAAAAGGTAAACGATCAGCTTGGAAACCCGATAATGATCGGCATTGTTGTTATCTGGAAAGTTGTAAATACTGCAAAGGCTGTTTTTAATGTTGATAACTACAAGGAATTTTTATCAATACAGTGCGACTCTGCGTTACGCAACATTGTGCGTCTTTATCCGTATGATTCCTACAACAACGGAGCATCCGAAGATGCAAGCGAGAAATCCCTGCACGGTTCCAGTCAGGAAATTGCCGTAAAATTAAAAGAAGAAATACAGAGCAAGGTTGAAATAGCTGGGCTTGAAATTCAGGAAGCGCGCATAACAAATCTTTACTACGCGCCTGAAATCGCCGCGGCGATGCTTCAGCGTCAGCAGGCTTCCGCGGTAGTGGACGCAAAGCAGCTGATTGTACAGGGAGCAGTGGGAATGGTAGAAATGGCTCTTTCAAAATTAAACGAAACAGGCATAGTGAAACTCGATGAAGAGAGAAAAGCGGCAATGGTGAGCAATCTTCTTGTCGTATTGTGCGGCAACCGCGACGCGCAGCCTGTTGTAAACTCAGGCTCACTGTATTAAACAGAATGGGAAAAAAAAACGCCCTGCAAGAGCATGGCGAAGAACAGCGCGAAAAAAAGCAATTTTTGCTTCGCCTTTCGGATTCGCTGTGGAAAGAACTATCTGCCTGGGCAGAGGATGATTTTCGTTCGATAAACGGGCAGATAGAATTTCTTTTAAGCGAATGTGTAAAAAAAAGAAAGACGAAAAAACTTGATTGACTCCATTTCTGGCGACATGGATTGACAAACTGCATTCCGTAATACAGAATACAGAGTATGAAGAACGATTATATCAAACTTGATCATGCGGGAAAAATTCTTTTTGAAGAATTTATAGTTCCATATAAGTTGTCGCAAAATGCTCTTGCTAAGGCAATTGGAGTTATCCCAAGCCGTATTACAGATATAATTAATGGGGCCGCCGGGGGATTACCGCCGATACAGATCTGCGTCTAACCTGTCTTTTTGGTCTTTCAGAAGGTTATTTTTTACGTATTCAGGAGCACATAGAAACTACCATGACCAGACAAAAAGTCAATAAAGAGCTTGCGAAGATAGATCCGTTAGAAAAAATCGCATAACACAAATATTGCGTATTCAACATTCCATACATATCAGTGATTTTTACCTGGAATGAAGGCGCGGCAGATAATGTTGAAATTGTGGATTACCACTAAAAGACAAAGGAAAACCCTGAAAGCCAGAGCCGCAGCTTTTTTTGTTCGTCTTTCTCTATTTAAACACTAACGATTGCTTTCCGGAATTTACTGCATTGACGCCGTTATATGTAAAATAGTAAATCCATCCGTTCTGCGCGGTAAATTCAGGAATAACCGCGCCTTCAAACGAAGTTGCAACCGTTAAGTTTTGGTATAACATTCCGCTGTCAGGAATGCCTGACAATTTATAAACGCCTGTTTTGCCCGGCGCAACAGGAACAGCATTGTTTCCGGTTTGTTTATAAATAGTTCCATAATACTTTAATTCAACCGGCAAGTCAGAAATATTTGTTATTTGAATGAACGCTGATTTAAACTCAAGTTCTTTTGGCTGCGGTATTTGCACATTGTATGATTTTCCTGCATCTACCACAACATTAATCTGAACATCCGGATCTATTCCGCTTGCGATAATTTCGCTTGAGTCATAATTAAATCCGTATTCCGCTTCATTTAAACGGTAAAGATATTCGATGGAAAAAGTTGAGCCGCCGCTATGATTATCGCTTACCCTTACGTCAACCTGCCTGGGACTGCCGCCCGCAGGCATTTCAAGCAATACAGGGCCGCTAAAATAATCCTGATGAACTACAACTTTATAGCTTGATATATTATAAAACGTTATTTTTCCGGTATCTGTACCGCTTTCATCTTCATCCTTACACGATGTAAAAATAATAAAAAAAATGATCAAAAAAGATAAATAAAACTTTTTCATATAATTTCCTTTTAATAAATAAAAAATACCCCAAACCAGAATCGCAGGTTCAGGGTATTTAAATTTAGGACAGTTCTTTAAAGGGAGGATATTTCACCGCTTACATCCCGTATGCCGACTTCAATAATCTCTGCGGTATAACTGGAAGCGTTGTCCACCGGACCGCTGACATAATTAAGCGTTACAGTATAATCATAACCGTTTTTTATAGCTAATACAGTGCCTCCATTTCTTATAGGAATAGAAATATTTCCTCCGTATATTGTTAAATTCATAAGCAGCTGCTGTCCTGTATCTGATGCCAATATTTCAAAGGTTAAAGTCTCTCCTGAATTTATTGAGTTATAACCATTCTGGGCAAAATAAACCCTTGATGCGCTTTGAAAAGCCGCTGACTGGTTCATAACATTATTAATAACCTTTATGAAAGCGACAGGATATTTGATACTTCCTACTATTTGCGCCCATGAAAGGGCTGCATCATTTGGAAACCTGACAGTCGCAAGACTGGAATCACCAATCGGTCTTGGGCCTACAGAAGCTGATTCGGCAATAGAAGTCGGTCTTATTGTTGTTACTTCTTTTGTAATGTTACTGTAAAAAACATAAACCGGAAAAATAGTAATATCATCTGGCGTACTTGAATAAAGGTAATAATTAGTAGCAAGCGCAGGTAAATATCCTATTTTTTCACCGTCAGGGCTGTTTTTTCTAAGTTCAATTCCGATTCTGCCGCCATTTGTTACTCTATAATAATAATCGCCTGTGTAAGCCGGATTTATTTCGGTGCTGAATCTCTGTCCGCTGCGGTATGTAGCCATTGCCGAATACTCAATTTTAACAAGAGATAAATTTGCCTTATTTTTTTCATATTCCTCGTTCGAGATGCCGCGGAGAATCAAATATCCGCCGACATTAAAATCATCAACATCATCAGAAATATCAAATGTTTTTGTTGTTCCGGCCTTAACGCCGCCAATTATGCTGTTTGGGGAAGGTGTCTGGCCAATAAACAGAATCATATCTTTTGATGTATTATTCGCAACTCTCAAGGTTCCATTTGCTTCATTACTCCATGATATGCCTGTATTACCCGGGTTTGTTCCAGGATTAGGGTTTTCAGTTGGGTTACCTTCTGTTCCCGGTGAGGTTGGGCATCCTGAAAGACCTAAGCCAATAATCACGCTTAATAAAAAAATTAAAACCTTTATCGCCTTTTCCATTTTTTACTCCTTAGAATCAAAACTGCTCGCAGACCATGTCAAGAGCTTTTAATATTATTATATGACCATTATATGAGCATTATGTCAATAGTTTTTAATAAAATTTTGATTATAAAGATAAAAAAATGCAATTTTAATGAAAATAACGGACTTTTTTTTGTAAAAATGTAAAAAGTTGTCAAATATAAAAATTACATAATAGACCATATTACGGTCAATTCTGTCAGTCAATGTATTATGATTTCTAATGAAGGAAAGGAAAATTGATCAAATATTCGCTGAAAATGTCGTTTTTTACCGGAAAAAACAAGGAAATTCCCAATATGATCTGGCAATGAAAAGCGGAATAAGCAGAACCATGATCAGCCATTATGAGAGGGATGGAATGCTGCCTCCCGCTAACCGTTTACAGGTGCTTGCGAATTCTCTCGGCGTTCCTGTTTATAAATTATTTAAAGAACGTTTTTTAGAAAAAACAGAAGATACAGATATGTCCAATATTGATCCAAGAAGCGTTAAAAAATTAAAGGATATCCTATCCCTGCCCCCGGAAGATCGAAATGATCTTTATCGTATCCTGAATAAAATGCTCAGAAAAAACCAGCTTGAGAAAAATGAGCATGCCGTAAAATCCGATTAGTTAAGACTGTTCCAAAACCCATATACGGGAACCTTAAAAAACCGCGCCTGTATTAAATTTATAATAAAAACTATTGACATTATGCTCATTATATGGTCTTATAATTATACAATAAGCTCTTAACACGGTCTGCGAGCAAACTTGATTTTTAGGAGTCAACCATGAAAAATAAAAAGCAAATTACGCTGATGGTAAGTGTTTTCCTTTTTGGTTTAATTATCTCTTTTTTAAGCTGTGAAGAAGCTGATAAAGAACAGGCAAAGTTGACCATCTCTAACCAAAGCGGCAGAGTTTTACAATATACCACATGGAATGGAACACGTTTTAATAGCGAGAATTCTTCTTATAACCTTTATTATGGAGATAAAGCGAAAAATGATGTTGAACCTGGAACAGCTTATATATATTTTACTGTAGGATATGAAAAAGTACGAACACAAGATCTTATTACATTAAAAAAAGACGAAGAAAAAATATTCTACATTTATGACTCTACCAGAGTAATTAAAACTACAAATAATGAATCGTGTACATTATCAGAATTGTAATACATTAAGTATCAAGTAACAGGTAAAATCTCAATATACTCCATAATATTATGTGTGTCTACGGAATAATATTCCCGTAAATTTCCCTTGACTAATATTCATCAAACCAGACGCTGTCGGCGTTCAGCGAAGAAATAAAAATAAACGCAAATCTTGGCGGCGGAAGCAAGAAAATATCGCTTAAAGCTTCCACGCTGAATAACGAAAAGCAGAAAGTAAACGATCAGCTTGGAAACCCGATAATGATCGGCATCGTTGTAATCTGGAAGGTTGTAAACACGGCAAAGGCGGTTTTTAATGTTGATAACTACAAAGAATTTTTATCAATACAGTGCGACTCGGCGTTACGCAACATTATGCACCTTTACCCGTATGATTCCTACAACAACAACGCTACCGAAGACGCAAGCGAGAAATCCCTGCACTGTTCCAGCCAGGAAATCGCGGTAAAATTAAAAGAAGAAATTCAAAGCAAAGTTGAAATAGCGGGGCTTGAAATTCAGGAAGCGCGCATAACTAACCTTTAGACTGAAGTTTTTTCAAAACTTTAAACCACTGGAATCTTTTCCTGTTTTTCACCATAATATTCCCATGAAGTACGATGTTATTTTAGCAGGAGTCGGAGGGCAGGGAGTTTTATCGGTTGCCTCAATAATCGCCAACGCGGCGATGAGCGAAGGGTTTAATGTCCGCCAGAGCGAAGTGCACGGCATGGCGCAAAGGGGAGGAGCAGTTCTTGCTCATCTTCGTATCTCTGATAAAGATATAGCAGGCGACCTTGTGCCTAAGGGAGGGGCGGATTTAATTATCTCAATGGAACCTCTTGAAAGCCTGCGCTACCTTTCTTATTTAAAGCCTGACGGATGCCTTGTCACAGCCGCTGAACCGTTTAACAATATTACAAATTATCCTGATATCAGCGGTGTTCTTTCTTCAATAAAGCGCCTGCCGAAATGGCGCATAATAGAGGCAGCCGCTCTTGCCAGGGAAGCGGGACTTGAAAAATCTGTAAATACAGTAATGACAGGAGCTGCTTCCTGTTTTCTGCCCGTAAAGGGAATAAGCATAGAAAAAATTATCGCTCAGGTATTCGCTAAAAAAAGCGGGAACATAGTTCAATCTAACATAAAAGCTTTTAAACTGGGGCAGGCTAAAGCGGGATAATATGACATATCAGTATTGGGATACTAAAATAGAAAAAATGCAAAGAAGCGAGCTTGAAGCGCTTCAATTGCAAAAATTAAAAACCGAAATCGGCTATGCGCTTCGCACGCCTTTTTATAAAGAGCGCCTTTCAAAATGCGGAATTAAATCATCTGATGACATTAAAACGTTAGACGATCTTAACAGAATTCCTTTTACCACAAAAAGCGACCTGCGCGACGGTTTCCCCTACGGATTTTTATCGATCCCAAAAGAGGACGTTGTGCGCCTTCATTCATCAAGCGGCACAACTGGCACACCCACTGTAATTTACTTTAACCGCGAAGATATTAAAAATTGGGCGGGTTTCATGGCGCGCTGCATTTACGGAACAGGCTGCACCAAGAACGATGTGTTTCAGAACATGATCACATACGGCCTATTCACGGGCGGGCTTGGCTTTCATCAGGGCGGAGAGGAAGTAGGGATGCTTGTAATCCCCGCCGGAGCCGGAAACACCGCGCGCCAGTTTAAAATGATGCAGGACTACGGAACAACCGTGTTACACGCAACGCCGAGCTTTCTTCTTCACCTGGAAACAAAAATGAAAGAAGCGGGAGTAGAGAGGGAGAGCCTGTCAATTAAGAAAGCCTTCGGAGGAGCCGAGCCTTACTCCGAAGATACAAGAAAGCGAATTGAGGCATTGTTAAAAGTCGATGTTTATAATTCCTACGGTCTTTCTGAAATGAACGGGCCGGGCGTCGCTTTTGAATGTCAGTGCAAGGACGGGCTTCATATCTGGGAAGACGGCTACATCGCTGAAATCGTCAATCCCGACACATTGGAACCTGTAAAAGAAGGCGAGAGCGGAGAGCTTATCCTTACAATCCTTTGCAGGGAAACAACTCCGATACTGCGCTACCGCACAAGAGACCTCACTTCCTTTTACACAGAGCCGTGCGCCTGCGGAAGAACGCACAGAAAACTCCATCGCATAACAGGACGCAGCGATGACATGCTTATAATTAACGGGGTAAATGTTTTCCCAAGCCAGATCGAGGAAGTGATCATGGCAATGAAAGAAGTGGGAAACAATTATCTTATTGTTGTGGAAAAAGACGGCGCTCTTGACAGATTAACTGTTAAAACAGAAGTAAACGCAGACACATTCATGGACGACTCCCGCCTGTTAAACGCGCTCAAAGATAAAATCAAAGAAATGCTGAAAGTATCAATCTCTATTAATCCGAAGGTTGAACTTCATGAAAGCGGGTCGCTTCCAATTTCCGAAGGCAAAGCGGTCAGAGTAATTGACACGCGCCCTAAAGATATTTAGATGAGGCTCAATGTTATATCCAAAACTCAATCAAAAACTTACGCCTGATCAATTTAAAAATCCTTCGAGCGAATACAGAGGCGCGCCTTTTTGGGCATGGAATAATAAACTTGATAAAGATGAACTTTTATGGCAGATAGATCAATTGAAAAAAATGGGTTTCGGCGGTTTTCACATGCATGTAAGGACAGGCATGGCGACAGAATATTTAAGTCCGGAATATATGGAGATAATCGGAGCCTGTATAGAAAAAGCGCGCAAAGAAAATATGCTCGCATGGCTTTATGATGAGGATCGCTGGCCTTCAGGCGCTGCGGGCGGCATCGTCACTAAAAATCCAAAATACCGAATCCAGCATCTGCTTTTAACCCGCTTTCCATACGGGACTCCAGCGGATACCGTTCCGGGGAAATACGCCCGGGCTACTTTTGGAAGATGCGAAAACGGAGAGCTAATTGCCTGTTTTGATGTTACGCTTGATGAAAACGGCAGCATCGAAAATTATAAATTAATTGACAAAGACGATAACGCTTGCGGCATTAAACTTTACGCGTATTCAGAAACAGCGCTTTCAGGCGATCCTTGGTATAACAATCAATCATATATAAACACTCTTGATCCGCAAAGCATGAGCGAGTTTATCGGCGTAACTTACGAAAAATATAAAAAACACTGCGAGAAAGATTTCGGCAGTCTTATTCCGGCAATTTTTACAGATGAGCCGCAGTTTTCCCAAATGATGGCTTTGACAAACGCCTTTGAGGAAAAAGATATTACCCTGCCCTGGACTTATGATATCGAAGAAACCTACAAAGCCGCTTATAACGAAAGCCTTATAAGCAGGCTGCCGGAACTTTTATGGAATCTTTCAGACGGCAGAACTTCCGCCGCGCGTTACAGATATCATAATCACATAACAGAGCGTTTTTCGTTTTCTTTCGCAAAACAATGCGGAGCATGGTGCGCGCAAAATAACATCATGCTTACAGGCCACATGAACGGAGAAGAAACGCTTGAGAGCCAGACTTTAACAGTCGGCGAAGCTATGAGATCGCTTCACTATTTCCAGCTGCCCGGAATTGATATGTTATGCGACAGGCGCGAGTTTACGACAGCGAAGCAGGCTCAGTCTGCGGCAAGGCAGAACGGCTGTAAAGGCGTTTTATCGGAACTTTACGGAGTTACAAACTGGAACTTTGATTTCCGCGGGCACAAGCTTCAGGGCGACTGGCAGGCGGTATTAGGTGTCACTGTCAGGGTTCCCCACCTTTCGTGGGTATCCATGAACGGCGAAGCGAAAAGGGACTACCCTTCCACCTTTAATTACCAGTCTCCGTGGTACAAAGAGTACCCGTATATTGAAGATCACTTCGCACGCGTCGCTTCGGCCATGACACGCGGAAAAGCTGTCTGCCGCGCCGCTGTAATTCATCCAATAGAAAGTTTCTGGCTGCACTGGGGGCCAAGAGATAAAACAGCGTTAATCAGAAAAGATATGGATGAAAAGTTTATCAATCTCTGCAATTGGCTTTTGCTTGGACTTATCGACTTTGATTATATCTGCGAATCCACGCTGCCGCAGCTTTGTAAAACGCAAGAAATCCGCGGAAAATATTTCCCCGCAGGAGAGATGAATTACGATACTGTTATCATACCCCCGCTTGTTACAATGAGAAAGACAACTCTTGAGCGTCTTGAAACATTCGGTAAAAACGGGGGAAGGATCATCTTACTTGCAAACGCGCCTGAATATATCGATGGTCTTAAATGCGATGACGGAAAAAAATTATTAAAAATTTCACAAAAGGTTAATTTTGAGAAATTAGAAATTCTTAACGCGTTAAACGATATACGCGAAATCGAAATCCGTTATAAAAGCGGCTCGCCCGCGGACGACCTTCTGTATCAGCTAAAGGAAGAACCTGACGGAAGCCGCTGGCTTTTTATCGCTCACGCATTCAATCCAAAAAATCCTGACCTTCCTGCAGGCGATGATATCAGAATAAACATCAGGGGAAAATGGTCTGCGGAGCTTTACAACACAATAAAGGGAGAAATTAAAGCGCTGCCTGTTGATTCGCATAACGGCTGGTCAAACGTAATTCAGCCATTCTGCGAGCATGACAGCCTGCTTATAAAACTTGAAAAATCCGCAGCTCATACGCAAACAAGAAATACAGCCAAATCTTTTGACATTACACGCGGCGGTAATAAAAACCGCGTAACACCCGCAATCCGTTTTTGCGGCGCATCGCCTGTCACGCTTGAAGAGCCGAACGTTCTGTTACTCGACATGGCTGAATTCGCTTTGGACCAGCAGGATTACAGGCCGAAAGAAGAAATACTCAGGCTTGATAATATTTTAAGAGCGGAACTAAAATGGCCAGCCCGCCGCGACGCTGTCGCCCAGCCGTGGGCAGAGAACGACACAAGCGCTCCTTTCACGCTAAAGCTGCGTTTTTCCTTTGAAAGCGAAATTCAATTAAACGGCGCGGAACTGGCGCTGGAAAATACGGCTGAATCAACCGTAACGCTTAACGGTGAAAAAGCAGGTAAGGTATACGGCTTTTATGCGGATAAATGTATAGGCAAAGTAAGCCTCCCAGCGATCAGAAAAGGAACAAATATATTAGAAGTAAGTTTCCCATACGGAAAAAAAATCAATGCAGAAGCAATGTATCTGTTAGGTGATTTCGGCGTAAAGGTGTCAGGCGTTATCTGCACAATCACTGAACCTGTGCGCGCATTGTCCTTCGGCGACATCACAAATCAGGGGCTGCCGTTTTACGGCGGCAACATTGTATATCATCTGGAAACAGAAATCACAGGAGACAACCCGGCAATTCAGATAACAAATTACCGCGGCCATCTATTAAAAATATTACTGGACGGTAAAGACTTAGGTCCGCTAGTTTTTTCTCCCTACGAAATTGAATTCCCTGCCATAGAAAAAGGCAGACACAAAATTGATATTATTTTTTACGGCAGCAGAATCAACACGTTCGGGCAGCTGCACTGCGTGGAAAGAGATCCGTCCTTTTGGTGGGGGCCTTCTTCATGGCGCACAGAAGGAGCCGCATGGTCATATGAATATAAATTCTGGCCCCAGGGAATACTTAAATCGCCTGAGATTATATATAAAAGCACTTGACAGATTATCTACACTATTGTATAGTAATCATGAATGGGAGTCACTGATTTACGCGAAAAAATATCAATTCTTTCAGGCGCTGCAAAATACGACGCATCCTGCGCGACATCAGGAAGCAGCGGCTTTAACTCTCCCAGGGGAAATAAATTAGGCGCTACCCTGCCAATGGGAGTCTGCCACAGCTGGACCCAGGACGGCCGCTGCGTAAGCCTTTTAAAAGTGCTCTATTCCAATGTATGCAGATTCGACTGCGCGTATTGCGTAAACCGCGCATCAGCGGATATTAAAAGATCAAGTTTTACTGTAAAAGAGCTGGCCGATTTAACGATTGAATTTTACAAGCGCAATTATATCGAAGGGCTTTTTTTATCATCGGGGATTTTCACAGACCCAGACATTGTAATGGAAAAGCTGATAGAGACGGCAAGGACGCTCAGAACGGATATGGGTTTCGGCGGTTATATCCACCTTAAATTAATTCCGGGCGCCGGGGACAAGATGATCCGCGAAGCGGGAAAATGGGCTGACAGACTCAGCGTTAATATAGAGCTGCCGACAGAAAAAAGCCTATTATGCCTCGCGCCTGAAAAATCAAAAAAAGATATCATCGGCGCGATGAATAATTTCTCGGATATAAAATGCGAGACAGAAGAAGTGCGTCATAAAAGCAAATTCCTTCCGCAGGGAAAAACCGCGTCTCCTTTTTTCGCTCCTGCCGGGCAAAGCACTCAGCTAATTGTCGGAGCGACCGGCGAAGACGACAGGCAGATTATTAATCTGACAAGCTCTCTTTATAATAAATTTTCACTGAAGAGGGTTTATTATTCCGCGTTTATTCATCCGGGAAGTTACGCGAATAAAAACTTTGTTATGCAAAATGCAACAGGCGGCTTTCAGCCGGACGCGGAAAGCCGCGCCAATGTATCAAATTCGCGTATAACGGATCCTCGGCTGCCTGAAACTGCCGGCCCTCCGCTTGTAAGGGAACACCGGCTGTATCAGGCGGACTGGTTGTTGCGTTTTTATCATTTCAGCGCGGGTGAAATATTAGGTGAAGATCAGCCTTTTCTTGACGCTCACATCGATCCTAAAACAGCATGGGCGCTTAAGAACCTTGATTTTTTCCCAATCGAAATTAACCGCGCTGATTACGAAACGCTTCTGCGTATTCCGGGCATCGGCGCGAAAACAGCCCGGCGCATAATAGAAAACCGCCGCTCCCGCAGCCTGACAATTGAAAACCTTCACCGAATAGGAGCGACGCTGAAGCGCGCCCGCTACTTTCTTACAGCGGGCGGAATGTACATAGAGCGGCCGGATGATCCCGCGCGCATCCGCCGCCTTCTCTCTGACACTGACGGCGCCGGACTACAGCTTCCTCTTTTTGAATTTTGACAGCCGCGAAGGCGTATAGTAAATATACAAAAAGGTATTAAACAATGATGTTAGGTTTGTATGAGTTATTTTCCGCAATTAGCAATAGTAATCAAATAAACAGCGCAAGAAGTGATCTTTTCTGCAATACCAATGAAGCGGCTTTTAATAAAAGAAAATATAAACAAGAGGATATTAATTTTGTTACTTCTTATTTTTCAAGAGGCTTTAATGTATCACTTTTAAACGGAGCCATGCGCGATCTGTTTGAATTATCGTTTAACACATTCGATATAATATTACACGCGTGGCTGAGCGAACTGCCTGTAGAAATGGAAACAATCCTGTACGGAAAAAAAGTTATCGCGGCATCCGCTTTAAAAGACAATCCGGAGGAAAAACGCGCCGCCGCGGAAAAAGCCGCGTCAGACCGGATTGATTCAGATACGCTTGCGGTGATTAACGCAATGGCAAAAGTATACCGCGAAACAGACAGAATGATGGGACTTTTGCGTTTTTCTCCGGATGACAAAGGAGAGTTTACCGCAAGGTGCGGACCGGATCATTTCATCCTCCCCGCGTTAGGTGAATATTTTACATCCCGTTTCGGCGGAACATCATGGTCAGTAATAGACGAGAAAAGAGGTTTATGTCTGCGCCGTCATAATAAGGAAAAGGCTAAAATAATTTTTATTAATAATAAAAAAAGCGAAGAAAACGGAGCAAACAATGATGAATGGGAAGAACTGTGGAAACATTATCATAATACAATCAATAATGAAGACCGGAACAATCCCGGCTTACAGAGACAGTTAATGCCGCAGCGTTACTGGAAATATTTACCGGAAAAATAATTTTCGGGCATGCCTGACTTGAACAGGCGACATCTTGGTCCCAAACCAAGCGCGCTACCAACTGCGCTAATGCCCGTGATCCCCACATTATTGAGCCTTTTTATATTAGCGCTAATCAGCAATAAAATCAACGGGGCTCTTACAGTCCTGAACATCAAACCCTGCAATTCTCAAGCGCACGAAGCCTTTTATCTTCCACTTTAACATGAAGATTTTTTTCTTGTGTGGGAATAACAAGCCCTTTCGGTCCGTTCTTTGCGCGGCGAAGGTATTTTACCTGAGTGTAAAATAAGTCGCCCTCGCCTGAGTTTCTGCCTTTTGAATAAAAAATAGCGAGGTTACCCGCGTCCAAAAGAACATCAAGAGGCACAGATTTTCCCGCTCTCTGCCTGATAAACACATAGGAGCCGTGGTAATCCCTTGCATGAAGCCACATGTCATTGCCTTTTACATAACGGCGCAAAAGCTCGTCGTTTTCTTTAGCGTCTCTTCCTACTATGATAAGCCAGTCGCCGCGTTTGAACGAAAGCCCCGGACGCGCTTTTTCTTTTTTTGAAAGATTTGCCTGCGCGCCGCCTGTTTGATTTGGTTTTGAAGTCCTCAGCAGCTTTGCCAGAATCAGGGGATTAGTTTCACCTAACAGACGTTCAAGTTTTTCGGATACTTCCTTGAATTCCCTCTCTCCTTCGGCGATTTCTCTCCTGATTTCAGAAAGCCCGTTTTTTGCCTTGCGGTATTGCTCGTAATATTTTTCCGCAGTTTGCGCAGGGTTTGCGCGTTTTTCAAGTTCTATTCGAATTACTTCGTTTCCATCTTCCGCTTCCAGCCATTCATCGCCTGGCTTTATTAACGAAATATTAGAAAGAATTAAATCTCCGTAATTTTTAAACCGCTCTGCGTCTGAAAAGGATGTTTCCTTTTCTCTTAGCCTTTCAAGGGCGGCGTTAATGCGCGCCAGGCTGCCTTCATATTGACGCCTTGCCTGTTCTTTAAGAGCGTCAAGAGAAAGCGTCCCTCCCTGAGAAGCGTAAAACTCGTCGATTTTTTTATTAAATGATCCTTCGCCGGGAAGTTCGCGTACTTCGTATTCACGTTCAGGCTTATCATTTTTAAAACCGTTATTTTCACAGGCAGACTCAGGAGAAAATTTTCCCCCTGTGACTTCGCCGCGTTTCGGCAGGCGGCGCATTGCGTCTAACACAAGGCCTTCTTCGCCGGTTACAATAAAGTTAGCAGCGTTCGACCATAGACGGATGTACAGTTTATAAATATTCTCCTGCCGCTTTACTGTAAGGCGGATAATGCGGTTGTCACTAAGCTGGACCGCTTCAGTAATCCAGCCGTTAACAATTCTGGAAGACAGAAATTGCGCGAAACGCAGAGGTTTTTCGCTTTTGGGAACCGCGCGGAATGTTTCATGAATGCGGCACGCGCCGGAACTTAAACTTATAAGTATCTGCTTTGTTTCGCCTTTTTTATGAATACGCAGTATTATTACATCATAAGCGCTCTGAACGGCGCTTTGAATCTGCGAGCCGTTCAAATCAAGTTCTTCAAGAATTAAATTTATTTCTTTCCAGTTCAGGGACATAAAAACAGTATAACAGAATTACTTTTTGTTTATAATGCGTATAAAAGCAAGGATGCCTGTTATACACACCGCGCTTCAGGAATATTATCCAGACTAATGGACATCATTCCGTCATCTTTGTACGTTGCGATTTTTTTAAAATGATCAAAGTATTGATTATCCATCATGGTTATATGCGATAAAATCCATTCTTTTAAAAATCCTGTAAAAGATGAAAGAGCATTCATTTTTCCCGATTCACAATCACGGGTGTTTTTTATAATCGCGTGTATGAAATTTTCATGTTCTTTTTTGTGATCGGTGAAATTATTAAATCTTGTTATAAGCATAATTTTCTCTTCAGTAGAAAAGTGAACTTTAGTGTAAATAACAACTTCCTGTATAATTTTATTAAAATAATCATAATCATGTTTCCCGCTTGCGCTGACATATTTTAAAATTTCATTAACAAGATCAATAAGCTTCTTGTGCTGATCATCAATCAATTTAAAACCGCTTGAAAAATTATTATTCCATGAAATTAACTCAATATTTTCTTTATACATATCACTCCTCCATAAAATATAAAATAATAAATTTATAATTGCCCGGCTATAAGTTTATTTAATAATTTTGAGTTTTATTTGAAACTAAAAGAGTTTTGAATAAAATTTAATTTTATTAATTATTATGGAAACGACTATTACAATATGCTAAAAAGCTGCCTGGCAAAACATATAGTGACAGCGGTTATTTTTGATGATACATTTTAAAAAGGAGCCGATTTGTGATTTTTAATAATCCGGTAGTAAGAGGTTATAATCCCGATCCAAGCGTATGCAAGGCAAACGGCAAATATTACCTTGTGACAAGTTCATTTCAATTCTTTCCCGGTGTTCCGCTGTATGAAAGCGGCGATCTTATTAACTGGAAACAAATCGGCTATTGCCTTACGCGGGAACAGCAGGTTCCTTTGGATAATGTCGGCAGCTCAGGCGGCATATACGCGGCGACAATCAGATATAACAAAGGCCGTTTTTATATGGTGACAACAAATGTAGGCCACAAGAAATACGCCGGAAATTTCTATGTATGGACCGATGATATTTACGGGCAATGGTCGCAGCCTATTTATGTAGATCAGGGCGGCATCGATCCTTCGCTTTACTTTGAAAATGACAGCGTTTTTTTCACGAGCAACGGCAATGACGAAAACGGAGCAAGCGCAATTTTACAATGCGAGATAGATATAGAAACAGGCATGAAACTGACAGAAAGTAAAGTGATCTGGCATGGGACAGGAGGCCGGTATCTTGAAGCACCTCATTTATATAAAATCGGAAATTACTATTATTTGATGGCGGCGGAAGGCGGCACAGAATACGGCCACATGGTTGTATACTCAAGAAGCGAAAATAAATGGGGGCCGTTTCTTCCGTACGAAGGCAATCCTGTATTGACAAACCGTAATCTTGGCGGTTATCAGTTACAGGGAACCGGCCACGGAGATTTAATCGAAGATGAAAACGGCAATTGGTGGATGTTCGCTCTGGCTTTCCGCCAGATTCACCAATGGATGACATATCATCATCTTGGAAGGGAAACATGCCTTGTACCGGTAACATTTGACAAGGACGGCTGGTTTAAAGCGGCGGACGGAACAGCGAAACTCAGCGTAGAAACAGACAGGATTCCGCAGGAAGTAAAACAAATTTATAAAAACGAATATACTTTTGAAAATACAGACTGGAACACAGACTGGCAGTTCCTGCGAACGCATTACAAAGAAAATTATATTTTTAGTAAAAATTCTCTTAAAATAAAAAGCACTAATGATACGCTGGACACTCCGGGAGGAGGTACGCCCGCTCTTATCTGCCTTCATCAGAAAGAATTTAATATGGAGCTGACTGTCAGGGTTAAAACCTTCGACGGCGAAGCAGGCGTATCAATTTATATGGATGAAAATCATCACTATGACCTCGCTCTTATAAAAAAAGAAGACGGCCGCTGTACATTGCTTTTTAAACTGAATATAGGTGATATCAAATTCGAAAAAACCGCGATTCAGCTTGCGCATAACGAAGTTCAATTTATAATACGATCAGAGGCGGTTAATTATAATTTTTTCTATATTGAAAACGGGAAAGAAATTAATCTTGGAAGCGCGCAGACTAAGTACCTTTCATCCGAAGTCGCCGGAGGATTTACAGGCGTAATACTTGGGCTTTACAGCCAAAACGGAAAAGAATTTAATGAGTTTACAGGCTTTAAATGTAAATACTTTTAATAACTCTTTATTTATGATAGGCTTGTTTTATGTCCACAGATGATAAAAAAATTATCTACACCATGTATAAGGTTTCCAAAAAGCATGGAACAAAACAGGTTTTAAAAGATATCAGTATATCTTATTTTTACGGCGCGAAAATCGGCGTAATAGGATTAAACGGTTCAGGAAAATCAAGCCTTTTAAAAATTCTCTCAGGCGTTGATACGGAATTTGCGGGGGAAACTTCAATAAGCCCTGGTTTTTCCATCGGATTTCTTGAGCAGGAACCGTTTCTGCAGCCGGGAAAAACTGTAAAAGAAATTGTATCAGAGGGAGCTGCGGAGCTTGTATCGCTCCTTGAAGAATTTGATAAAGTGAGCGAAGCTTTCGGCGATCCGGACGCTGATTATGACAAACTCGGCGCGAAGCAGGCGCAGCTGCAGGAAAAAATCGAAGCCGCCGACGGCTGGAATCTTGACAGCCGCCTTGAGCTTGCGATGGAAGCGCTTCGCTGCCCCGCCGGGGAAGAAGTTGTCGACCATCTTTCAGGCGGAGAAAGACGGCGAGTCGCTTTATGCCGGCTGCTTCTGCAAAAGCCCGACATATTGTTACTCGACGAGCCGACCAATCACCTGGACGCGGAAACTGTAGCATGGCTTGAACGCCACCTTAAGGATTACTCAGGAACTGTAATCGCAGTTACCCACGATCGTTATTTTCTGGATAATGTAGCTGGCTGGATACTTGAACTTGACCGCGGCGAAGGCATTCCTTGGAAGGGTAATTATACAGGCTGGCTTGAACAAAAAGAAAACCGCATGGCGCAGGAAGAAAAAGGAGAAAGCGATCGCCGAAAGACTTTACAGCGCGAGCTTGAATGGATTCGCATGAGCCCGAAGGGAAGGCACGCGAAAAGCAAAGCGCGTATTTCCAATTATGAAAAACTTTATCAGGACGATGAAAGAGAACGCTCAAGAGGCGGATCTCAGAATAATAAAATTACGATTCCCGCGGGTCCTCATCTTGGGAAACTTGTAATTGAAGCGCAGGAACTTTCAAAGTCGTTCGGACAGCGGCTGTTATTCGACAATATGAACTTTACTGTTCCTCCCGGAGCATGCGTCGGAATAATAGGGCCCAACGGCGCGGGAAAAACCACTCTCTTTAAATTAATTACAGGAAGCGAAAAACCGGACTCAGGCGCGTTGAAAATCGGCGAAAGCGTTCAGCTTGGTTACGCGGATCAGATGCGCACAAGCCTTGACAGCGAAAAAAGCGTTTGGGAGCAGCTTTCAGACGGACAGGATTTAATTAAAATCGGATCAGGTCAGGGAGCGAGAGAAGTAAACTCCCGCGCCTACTGCGCATGGTACAATTTTTCAGGAGCGGATCAGTCAAAAAAGGTGGGAGTCCTTTCAGGCGGAGAGCGCAACAGGCTGAACCTGGCGATGATGCTAAAGGAAGGCGCTAATGTGCTTCTTCTTGACGAGCCGACAAACGACCTTGATGTGAACACGTTACGCGCATTAGAAGAAGCGCTTGACTCATTCGCAGGTGTCAGCCTTGTTATCAGCCATGACAGGTGGTTTCTAGACAGAATCGTCACGCACATTCTTGCATTTGAAGACGGCGAAACGGTATGGTACGACGGTAACTGGTCAGAGTACGCGCAGTGGCGCAGAGAAAAACTCGGCAATGCCGCCGACAGTCCGCACAGATATGTATACAGAAAACTGGAAAGGTAATTAAACCTGCCCTGCCAAAAAAGCGGTATCCGCAGCGTCAATCTGCCTGCCGTATAAATGTTCAAAAATAAACCGGGTGTCTTCCGGTTCCATGTTCATAAAACGGCAGCCGAAATAGCCTGCGTTTTTATCCTTAAAACGGCGTACGATTTTCGCGATAACATTTACGGTACGGTTGGGTGTTTCGATAATTACGGTTAATTCGGAATCAATTAAAAGAGTCGACAGCAGATTAGCTCCTAGCGGACATGCGAAAAGCAGTCCCGAAGCGCTGATATCAAGAATTCTTCCCGCGAACGGTTCGTTTTCAACCTTGCCGTGTTCAAAATATCCGTTTTCCTTTAATGCAAAGGCAAGTATTTTCGCGTACTGGTATACATGATCAAGCACGCTGAAGTCAAAAGGAAGACGTCCCTGTTTATTAATCCAAATATGTATATAACCAATAACATACTCCTGAAACAGAACCGGCACCCACGCCTCGGAGTAAATGCCGTTTTCAAATTTATATTTTAAAAAACGCGCGCAGTTTTCATCAAGAAAAGTTGCGCCTACTCCTGTAGTCTCAAGATAGCGTTTAAAAAGATCTTCGGTGATGATTCGTTTTTTCGGGTAAGGATCAACTTTCGGGATAAACCCTACAGTCGAAGGAAGAAAGAGAGTCTTGCCGGTTTCGGAGACAATCCTCTCTTCTGTTGTTTCCGGTTTCTTTTCTTTAAAATTTACAATCTTATATCCGTCCGCGAATTTACTTAATAAACCTTTTATCTGATTAATAAGAATTGTTAAATTATGAGGATCCATGCTTCGCGTTACATCTTCATTTGCGACATTCTCATATTCCATAACTCTTGGAAACGCGAGATTATAGCGGTCGCCGCGGAATGTAAAAAGAATTCTCATGTCCGAAGGAGCGCCGACTCTTAAAAAGTCGCGATCCAGATTTTTATAAAGAATATCAGGCGCTTTGCAGATAATTGAATCATCTTTTATCGATAATATTTCTATCGTAAAATCAACCACCTGCCCGCGGTAATTAAATAAAAGAGGCAATTTGGAATGGTTTTTTATTTTTAACAATGGCTTGTCGGAATGGAAAACCATCTCTTCTGTGGCGGGACGCTCAAGCATAAAAATATATTCATTCCCGTCTTTCACATACATTACAGGCAGTTTCTCGTCATATATTGCCTTAAAGAGAAATTCTTTTTCAATACGCCCTACAGGTGTCGCCATTTTTAAAAAAACCTCTCATACGGGTAATAATTATTACGATAAACAGATTCCTGATCCTCTGCAGAACGATCTTTAGGTTCATCAAGCAGGAGTTCTTCAAAAATCCAGTTTCCGGCAGCCCTAATCTCCCCGTCGTCTCCCTGAATCTGCCTTGTTACATATCTGATATAAAGCTCTCCGGTGATTCCCTTCTCCCTTCCCATAAACCTTACAAGGAATGACACTGCGCCGTCCGCTTCCGTTCTTCCCCCTCCGATTCTGAAACTGACAGGGCTTACAGCCTTTAGCGCGGACAAGTAAATTTCGCGTACAGAGGAATTAACAGAAGAAAGAGAAGGATGCTCCATCTGTCCGGATATTAGTCCCGCTCCAACAGAGTAAGCGTAAGAGTACGCCGCGGCGGAAGCGCTTCCCCGGCCAAGCTCGCCAATTACAATATCCACAGGATAACGCGGAGACTCACCTCTTGCTGGGCGCAGAAGTTCCTGCGGAATAGAACCTCTGTCCTGAGATACAGCTAAAACCGGAATTAACGCCAATACACATAAAATTACTAATCTATGCATATTCTCCCGAATTTTCATATATACATATATTCTAGTAAAAATTTATTATTTAATCTATAATGAAAATATAAATGAATAAGACTATAGAAGCCTCATTTAACGAAGATTATAACCATCCTGTAAGAGATGTTTTATGGGGTCATATATATATGACGGAGGAAATCGCGAAACTTATTGAATCTGTTCCGTTCATGCGGTTAAGCCGCATTTTACAGCTTGGTCCTGTTTATCTGGTTTATCCTGGCGCTACACATACAAGAGCAAGTCATTCAATCGGCGTTTACCATCTGGGAAGGAGGCTTCTTCAGAATCTGGCGCAGCGGGGCGCGTCTTGCTGGCTTACTCAAAGCGGCGTAAAATCTTTCCTTACTGCGTGTCTTTTGCACGATCTCGGTCATTTCCCGTATACTCACTCGCTTAAAGAATTATCGCTTTCATCGCATGAAAGACTTTCCGGCTTGATTATTCTAAATGAGCCAATTAAAAATCTAGTCCGCGCCGCGGGAGCAGATCCCGAATTTACCGCCGCAATTGTTGATAAAGAAATACCCTCTACCGATGATGAGCTGCTTTTTTACCGAAAGCTCTTATCCGGCGCTCTTGATCCTGATAAACTTGATTATTTAAACCGCGACGCTAGATATTGCGGAGTTCCTTACGGCGCTCAGGATGTTGATTTTATTCTTTCAAGATTGAATCCGGAAAAAAAAAGAGGCGTGGATATTGACTCGCGCTTGATACCTAATGTGGAATCTGTTCTTTTCTCAAAATATCTGATGTACCGCACTGTATACTGGCACCGTCAAGTGCGCGCTGCGACCGCAATGGTGAAAAAAGCTCTCATTTACGGCCTTGAATCAGGAAAATTATCATGCGAGGATTTGTACAATCTCGATGATTATAGCCTTTTTTCGCTTCTTGAACAAAAAATCGGCGGTTCCCTTGTAGAATCAGTGCAAAAAGGACAAATTTACTCCACAGCAGTTGAAATATCACCTGAATCCGCCGCTTTGGAAGCCTCAGATAAGGAACAAAACACAAATACAGAGAAAACAGGCTTTAATCCGTTAAAAATCGATATTGAAGCAATAAGAAATGTAAAAAACAGGGCTCAAATTGAAGAAAAACTTGCTCAGGAACTGCGGGAAACAGGCGGAAACGGTTTTTCTGAAATAAAAGGAGAGGATATAATAATCGATATTCCAGAACCTGTATCATTTGAAACCGGTCTTTATGTGGCGGATGAGCAATGTACTTTTAAAGACAGTTCAAGCGCGTTTAAAATGGAAACGGTTAACGCGTTTGTTAAAACCCTTTATACGATTAGAATATATATTAATCAAAAATTTTCAGAAACCCTAAAGACATTTATTAAAAGCTATAGTATACTAAATAGAGAGAACTGGAGGATTTAAATGGATATTCACAATACCAACGAAGACCTTGTATTCGGCACTGTACAGACAATATTTGATGTAATACAAAATAGCGGCAATCCGGAAAATTTCTGTCTCTGCTACCAATGCCGGATAGATACGATATGTTATACCCTTAACCGTATTGAGCCGCACTATATAGTATCAAACCGCGGTTTTACAAGAATAGAGCCGACCAGTATTAAACGCCAGCAGATCGAAGCGGATATAACAACTCTTATATATAAGGGGCTGCGCCTTGTAAATCATAACTTGCGTCCGACCGCGCCTCACGACGGCACGCCTGCCGCTATCCAGAAAATACATAATCCAATGTTTGATATTCCTACAATCGCGGGGCGTATTTTTAATGGTGAAAGTTTTGAGCCTATAACCGGTATTGAAGTATTCCTTTATTGTAACGGCGAGTTAGTTGATATGAGAAACAGCAACTGGCAAAATCCTTTTATGCTCGTTCCAAGTACTCCCGGCTCATACAGTTTCTGGCCGTTTCCGATAATGGCAAAAGCGCCTGATATTACAGAAGATTTTAAATTCTCAGTAAAGATAAGCTCCCCCGATTACGAACCTGTTAATCACTTTTTCAACATTACAGCTACCAGTAAATTCCATAATCCGCAGTCATACGCGCTGAACCGCACTTATAAACTTCCGGATTTATACATCTTCCCGCCGGGTAATAATGATATGAGTCTGAATCCGGATTAATGATAATTGGCTTTTTAAAATTATCTGTAATAAAAATAAATTTCAGGAGATCATTATGAAAAAATGGGTTTGTACAGTTTGCGGTTATGTTCATACGGGAGACAGCGCGCCTGACGCCTGCCCTGTTTGTAAAGTCCCGGCGTCTAAATTTAAGGAACAGGCGGCAGAGGGCGGTTATGCGGCCGAGCATGTTGTCGGAATTGCGAAGGGAGTTGACGCGGACATTATAAAAGACCTGCAGGCGCATTTTAACGGTGAATGCTGCGAAGTCGGAATGTATCTCGCGATGAGCCGTGTCGCGGAACGCGAAGGTTATCCGGAAATAGCGGACGCTTATCAGCGTTACGCGTTTGAAGAAGCGGAACATGCCGCGAAGTTCGCGGAACTTTTAGGCGAAGTAATAACTGACAGCACAAAGAAAAATCTTGAATTAAGGATCGATGCCGAACACGGAGCCTGCGCCGGAAAAACAGACATCGCAAAAAGAGCTAAAGAAAAAGGTCTTGACGCAATACATGATACGGTGCATGAAATGGCGCGTGACGAAGCCCGCCACTGTTCCGGTTTTAAGGGTTTGTTAAAAAGGTATTTTAATTAACGCCGGAAGAATTTCCGCCGAAGAACATTGGTGTCCTTAGGACTGCTCAAACAATTGAATAACTAGTTCGCAGGTTTCACAGATAATAAAAACGGTTAATGGAGTTGTTCGGTTTCTTCAGTTTCTGAACAACTCTGGTAACGTGATACTTCAAAATAATAATCATTATGGTTCTTGGAAAGAAATTCTATAAACAGCCGACAGTAGATTTAGCAAAAGCATTGCTCGGCAAATATCTTGTCTTTGGGAAATTAAAAGGAGTTATTACAGAAACCGAAGCGTATCTTTAAAAACGATCCCGGCTGTCATGCAAGTAAAGGGTTGACAAAACGCAACGCGCCTATGTTCGGACCTGCCGGAAATATCTACGTTTATCTTATTTACGGAATGTACCATTGTCTTAATATTGTATCAGGGAAAGACGGAGAAGGCGAAGCTGTCCTTATCCGCGCGTTAGAGCCGGTTGACGGGATTTCTATAATGCAAAAAAGGAGAAAAACAAAAATAATAGAGAATCTTTGTAACGGACCTGGTAAATTGACTCAGGCTTTTGGTATAACCAAAAAGCATAATAACTTATCGCTTTTGGATGAGCCGATAAACATACAAAGCAGCAAAATTAAACCGGAAATAATCACAACAACCCGCATCGGCTTAACTGCCGGAAAAGAACTTGAACTAAGGTTTTACATTAAAGATAGCAAATACATATCTAGATATAATTAATAATTTACTCCCCATTAACCGCGAACCAGAACATCGGACAGAACTCCTTCGCGAAGGCCTCGTTCAATCACGCGCCTTTCGTTAGGTAAAAATCAACCTCTGTACGCAGGGGTTTCGTCAATTATATTAAATTAATAACTAAAAGGCGTTTAGTAAGATTTATTATATATAATTTCAAATGTTTTTGTAATTTTTTTATCGGTTCTATGTTTAATTTTTAAAATCCTATCGACAAAAATTATAGTTTATTTTATAATATCAAAGTAAGGAGGATTAAAATGTCTGAAGTTTTGTCCATAATATTGGGCGGCGGTAAAGGAACACGTCTTTTCCCTCTGACTCAATTTCGTTCAAAACCGGCAGTCCCCTTCGGCGGAAAATACCGCCTTGTTGATATTCCCATTTCCAACTGCATTAACGCGAATTTAAGGCAAATTTATGTTGTTACCCAGTTTAATTCAGCTTCTCTTCATATGCATATAGGCCAGACATATGTTTTCGATTCATTTACCAACGGATTTGTAGAAATCCTTGCCGCTGAGCAGACTCTTGAACATTCCGGCTGGTACGAAGGTACAGCGGACGCTGTTAGAAAGAATTTCCTTCATTTCAGAACTCAAAACCCCTCATACTACATGATTCTTGCAGGAGATCAGCTGTACAGAATGGATTTGCATGAGCTTCTTAAAAAACATATTGATTCGGGAGCGGCTATCTCAATTGCCTGCACAGGCGTAAGCAGGGATGCCGCAAGCGGTCTTGGAATTCTTAAAGTTAACAAAAAAAACCAAATTACGGAGTTTATGGAAAAACCGGGTACGGCAAAGGATATATCGGACTTCAGAGCGCCTTCGGAACTTCTTACGGAAAAAAATAAAGATGACTGTTACCTTGCGTCCATGGGTATCTATGTTTTTAATTCAAAGACAATGGATGAGTGTCTTGCGAATGAACTTACCGACTTTGGAAAGGAAATAATTCCAACCGCTATTAGCAAGCTGAAAGTTAACGCGTATTTATTCAACGGTTATTGGGAGGATATCGGAACAATTAAAAGTTTTTATGATTCCAATCTTGAATTAACTACTGTAAAACCGCGTTTTGATTTTTATGACGAACACAGACCGATTTATACTCATATGCGTAATCTTCCGCCGTCAAAAATGAATTTTTCCAATATGAATCAGTCCATTGCGTCAGAAGGATGTATCATCACAAACGCGAATATAACAAATTCGATTGTCGGCATACGCACAATCATAGAAACAGGCTCAAGCCTTAACGGCGTAATTTGCATGGGCGCTGACTATTATGAAACAGAAATCCAAAAAATACAGAATGCCGAAGCGAGAATTCCGAATGTGGGAATCGGACGCGGAGCGATAATCAAAGGCGCTATAATTGATAAAAATGTCTGCATAGGTGAAGGATGCCGAATCGGCGTTGATGATATAAGACGCACCGACGGCAATTACGGTCATTACTACATCGTAGACGGAATTATTGTAATACCGAAGAATACGATTCTGTATCCCGGAACAGTGATTTAGCGCTTTCAAAATCTTCTTTTTCTTTCGCTTTTAATTTAATTTTACCGTTCTTGCCTTCCGCTGTAAAAACTGTTCCCGCCTGCCATGAACCTTCAAGTATACGCTCAGATAACTTAGATTCCAGTTCTTTTTGAATAGTGCGGCGAAGCGGACGGCCTCCGAATTTGGGATCCCAGCCTTTTTCAATCAGTATATTTTTAGCTGAAGGAGTTACCTTTAAATCAAAGTTCTGTTCGCCAAGGCGGCTTTTTAATCCGGCTATTTCAATATCAAATATCGCTTCTACCTGTTTGCGCGTTAACGGATTAAAAATTGTAATTTCATCAACCCTGTTTATAAACTCAGGGCTAAAAATACGTTTAAGTTCGGACATTGCGGCGGATTCTATCTCCGCTGATGTCATAAGACCTGAGCCGGAAGCAAAGCCAAGACGCGAGTCTTTTGAGATTTCACGCACGCCCGCGTTACTTGTCATGATAATTACCGTGTTGCGGAAGTTTACGGTATGACCTAGCGAGTCTCTCAGCTCGCCTTCTTCCATCACCTGCAGCAGAATGTTAAAAATATCGTTATGCGCTTTTTCTATTTCATCAAAAAGAACCACCCGGTAAGGGTTTCTCCTTATTTTTTCCGTTAACATTCCGCCTTCTTCATAACCTATATATCCCGGAGGCGCGCCGACAAGACGAGAGGCGTTATGTTTTTCCATAAAGTCGGACATATCGATACGGACAAGAGCTTCATCGCTGTTAAAAAGATAATCGGCGAGCTTTCTTGCAAGAAGGGTTTTTCCGACTCCTGTGGGACCTAAAAAGATAAAAGATCCCATCGGCCGGCGGGGAGAAGATACGCCCGTGCGGGAACGCCTGATTGCCGCAGCGATGCGTTTAACCGCGTCATCCTGTCCGATTACGGATTTTTTCAGTTCGTCTTCAATATGTAGCAGGCGTTTTGAATCCTGTTCCTCAAGATGCGTTACGGGAATACCTGTCGCTTCCATAACTACACGGCGCACATCATCTTCCGTCACAAGAGGTTTCTCGTCTTTTGACGCGCATTCCCATAAAATACGCGCGTCTTCAAGATTCCTTTTTAAAACGCGCACCTTATCGCGGACAACAGCCGCTCTTTCATAATTCTGCGCGCTTACGCAGGAATTTTTCTCATCGCATAGCTTTATTATTTCTTCTTCAAGCCCTGATATTTCAGGCGGCTGTTCCTTATTTTCAAGTTTGCGGAACGCGGCGGCTTCGTCCAGAATATCAATTGCCTTATCCGGCATAAATCTTCCTGTTATATAGCGCTGAGCAAGTTTTGCAGAAAGCTGAACGGCGCCAGATGAGTATTTAATCTGATGATGATCTTCATATTTTTTCTGAATACCTTTTAAAATCTCAAGCGTCTCGTCGAATGACGGCTCATCAACATTTACCGCTTGAAAACGGCGTTCAAGAGCGGCGTCTCTTTCAAAGTGCTTGCGGTATTCCGCCAATGTTGTAGCGCCGATGCAGCGTATCTCTCCGCGTGAAAGACCGGGTTTAAGCATATTCGAAGCGTCAAGCGTTCCCTCCGCTCCTCCCGCTCCGATGATCGAGTGAATTTCATCAATGAATAAAATTACATTGGCAGCCTGGCTTACTTCGCGAAGTATTTTTTTTATACGCTCTTCAAACTCGCCGCGGTATTTAGTTCCAGCTACAACAAGCCCCATATCCAGGCTTAAAATACGCTTACCCGCCAGCGCTTCCGGAACCGCTTCGCTTGCAAGAAGCAGCGCGAGACCTTCTACAATCGCCGTTTTTCCGACTCCCGGCTCTCCGACAAGTATCGGGTTATTTTTTGTACGCCTTGCTAATATTCGCACAGTTCTGCTGATTTCCGGTTTCCTGCCTACAACAGGATCGAGTTTTCCCGTTCTTGCCATAACTGTAAGATCGCGCGAAAACGTATCCAATGTCGGAGTTAACACAGGATAAGCGGCTGGTTTTATCCTAGGCGCGCTTGATTTTTGACTTGCTTGTTCCCTGTGAATATAAAAAGGCTGATATCTTTCTTCCTGCGGGTTTTTTAAAGTAAAGTTCTCAAATGAAACTTCTCTCGGCATTTCCAGAGAGGATTCTCTCGGTATATAATCATCGTTTTTAGATGAAGGCTGGTTAAATGTTGTTTGAATAATCACCCTCATCATGTCAGTATCTACAGCGCGCTGATTTAAATAAACCTGTACGCTTGAATCCTGTTCGCGCATTGCGGCAAAGAGTATATGTTCAGTCCCAAGGTATGCGCTGCCCATTGACCGTGCTTCTTCTGTAGCGATATCAAGCATATTTTTGGTGCGTTTGGAAGGAGGAACTTCGCCGCGAATAATAAGACCTGGTATCCTGGGGATGGAATTTTCAAGTATATTTCTGAACTCGCTTATATCAATACGCAGAAACATCAGCGCTTTACAGGCAGTTCCGCCGCCGTCTTTAAGCATAGCCACAATTATATGTTCCGGCAAAAGCTGGTCAGAATTAAAACGACGCGCTTCTTCCTGAGCATTTGTGGAAAGAAGCCGCTGCACTCTGTTTGTAAGTCCTTTAAACAATTGAAAACCTCTTGATTATAAATTATACCTTAATATTAAATATAATACAAATTAATTATTTCTCATTCGTCACTATTACAATATCTCCTTCTCTGACTCCTGCTCTGGAAAACCAGCCTTGAGGCACTTCTAACGCGTAACGTACCGAACGGCTTGATGCTACCGGTGTTTCGTTATTAGGATACATATCTTTTATATCAATAATCCGGCCGTCATATGCAATAAAAGCAATTGAAAGAGGTATGAAGGTATTTTTCATCCAGAAAGACAAAATCTCATCCCTTTCATATACAAATAACATTCCATTGCCGTCAGCAAGTTCCCTTCTGTGCATTAATCCAAGCGCCCGCTCTTCGTCAGTATCCGCAATTTCAACTTTAACTAAAGTTAAAACCTGTCCGTCCCTTTGAATTGAAATTTCCTGAACCGCCGGTTTCTCCGATGAACAGGAAAGGAAATAAATGCAAAGAAAAAAAAGAATTATCTGGTGTAAACCGCATGAACTTGATGTTTGATATTTTATTTCTCTATGCGATGGTTTGAAGTGATTCGCGACAGATTTATTATTTTTAAAATTCATCCAGAAATTCCTGGCGCAGGCGGACCTGATTCGATTCTATAAGTCCAGACTCATCAATAATGTCATTAAAAACCACTTTGTCGATATATTTGATTGTAAGCGGCCGTTCGATTGTTACTCTGGTTCTGTCAGTTTCCCAAACAACAACCTGAGGATCAAGATAGGACGGCTGCCCGTATTTTTCGGTGAACTGCGAAAAGATTGAATAATAATCAATGATTTGCGTATTAAGGGTAAAAGACATAATAAAAACTATTCCATCCCTTAGCTGGAAAAACGCGCGCCTTATAAAAGACGAACCTGTTGTTTCAACAAGACTTTGGTTTCTGGAAGGAAGAAAAGAAACATCCCTGTCGCCTCTGAAATCAAAATACGGATCAGTTAAAAGGTTCATTTTTAAATCATCTAAATTCATTCCGAGCGTCAGAGCGCGGTATTGGCGCGGAAGCGTATCATCTTCCGTTTCACCGGCTCCTTCCTGCCCAAAAACCGGTAATAACAGAAATAATATTAATATTACCGGCATTAGCCATTTTTTATACATATTACATTTATTATCGGAGAATAAAATTTAATTTATAGCGTCCGGGATTTTCCAAGCTGCTGCATTTTCTTGTAATATGCGTTTTGTTTAACAATTTCTTTAATGTCTTTTACAAAAATTTTATCGTTCATTATCTGTAAAGCGCGGTTTTCCATAAGTTTTTTGCCGTATAACGACCCGTCTCCCTGAGAAAGCCCTACCATGTTGATAAGCTCTTTAAGCCCGAAATCAAAAGAAAAATTCGTCGCTGAGTTTATATCGACTTTCTTTTTATCAAGTTGAATCTGAAGCATATCATACATCCGGCCGAGCGGCTCGTTAATCTGAGTGTTCGCAAGCTGCCTGTAAAGAAGCCATATCCTCTCGGATAAAAGCGTTGTAAGGCGCGCTATTAACTGCGGCTGAGTTTTAATCATCTGCTGGAAATTTTCGCGGTTTACTGCCATAAGCTGGCAATTTTCATAAGCGACAGCGCCGGCAGCCCGGGGCTTGGATTCTAAAAGTGCCATTTCACCGAAAATATCTCCTGCTTTTAAAACCGCAAGAAGAATTTCATTGTTCTCAGTAATTTTAATAATTTTTACCGAGCCTTTCTGGATAATAAAAAGTTCATCGCCGGGTTCGCCTTCGCAAAAGACAATTTGATCTTTGGAATAAATTCTAATCATTTCACCAGGCTTAAATATTTGCTGGGTATTCTTTACATAGGGGGCGATTTTTTTCAGCCGCTCAACTGTGTTTTGAACATTATCTCCGTTTGGACAGCATTTTATATATTTTTGATAAGCGTAAAACGCCTGATTATACTGATTATGTTTTGCGTAATATTCGCCAATATTAAATATATGGCTTGGATCATCCATGGCGTTATTTTTTAAAGTAATTCTTGTTAAAGCTTCATCAAGATAACGCATTCGTTTTGAAAACTGCATAATTATTTTTAACGCGACAGGAGCGTTTTTCTGAATAAGCTGGCTGAATTGATCTTTCTGAACTGAAATAAGCGTAACGTCCGTAACCGCCTGAGCGGTTTCAATATGACTATGTCCTGACATGGTGGAAACAACGCCGAAAAAATCACCCGGGCCAAGAGTATCACCCGATTCTTCAGCTACAATCTGCACTTCCTTGGAAAGCCTTATCTTTCCTGAGCGGATGATAAAAAATCTGTCCGCATTCCTTTTACCTTCGACAATTATATATGAAGCCGCGGTAAAATTTACGAATGCCAATTGCAATGGCGCAGTCATTTCCCCCCTCTTTTCCATTTACCAGTATAGAAATTATATCGACATAATGTCAACAGCTCTTAAACTCCTTATCTTTACGCAGCATTACGCCGACAATTAATATAAATATTATGAATAAACGTATTAATTTTGAAGATACAATTTTTATATTAAATGTCAGAATCAGAATGATTCGTGATTATATTCTGCTGGATACAGATGCGAAAATATTTTACAGCCAGACAGTAAGCGATCTTGAATTTATAAACGCGGTGATGAACGCATTATCTGTAAAATTTCTTGAGAATTTAAAATTCATGGATCGTGAAGCAGAAGCTGATAATCTTCTGGACGCGGAATGGCAGTTCGGTCAGTTATTAAATGAGATTTCCGGCAATTCAAGTCCGTTCTCTCACGCAAATTTTCCGGAAATGACCGCTTTAATCGGAAGACTGCGCAGAGAAAGCGCGAAACGAAAAATTGAAATTGAAGGCTCTTATGAACCTGCGGAAATCTCAGCGCCAGAACCTGTAGTAAGCCATGCTGAATTAAACGGACTTCTCGGAAGCGTGTAAACATTTAACGCATGAGAATCACAGGCGGACTTCTTGCCGGAAGAAAAATCGCGTATCCGAATGCGGCAGGAGCTAAAGAGATTCGCCCGAGTATGGACAAAATGCGCGAATCTGTTTTCGCAGCGCTGGGCGACATTTCAGGCTGCTCTTTTCTTGATATATTTTCAGGTTCGGGAATCATCGCGATTGAAGCCGCTTCCCGCGGCGCGGCGTTTATTGAAGCTGTAGAACAGGATAAACTGAAAAGAAAAATCCTTTTGGAAAATGTTTCTATATCTCCTGTATATATAAATTGTAAATTCATGCCTGCTGAACTTTATATAAAGCGCGCGGTTAAAAACGGCCATGAAAAAAAAGCGTTTAATATAATATTTCTTGATCCTCCTTTTCCTTATAGGTATAAATGGGAGCTTGTAGAAAATATTGTTTCATCTAATCTTGCGGCCTTTAGAACAAAAATTATAATTCATCGTCCAAGACAGGATTATTTAAAAAATGAAATACACGATCTTGAAAAAACAGACTGCCGGGAATACGGCAGATCTGTAGTTGATTTTTTCCTTGTTATAAAAAAAGAAAATAATTCCAGCACTGGAGTTACATCTGCGGAAAATAAAAAAGACGAGTAAACATTTTTACATATCGTTAATTCAGATAATACCGGCAAGAAATATTTTCCCTTGTTTTTTTAATAAAAAAGGCTGATAATATAATAATAAAAATGAATAAAAAAACATTAGAAAAATTTGATGACAAAAACGCATTTATCAGAGTAACAGCACCTGCTCCTGTCGAAGGCTCTCAGAAAGCGGCTTTAAACCGCAAAGGCAATCAAAAATATAATGAAGGCGATATTGAAGGTGCGAGAAGAATTTTTATGACGACAGGATATTCAGACGGTCTTTCCAGAGTCGGCGATTATTATAAATCAAATGACAGGCCATTAGAAGCATTGCGGATGTACTGGACAGCACCCGATAAAAATAAATCTCAACCGTTAATTGAAAAGCTTGCAATTTTACTGCAGGACATGATTCACAGCGACGATGATCTTCAGAATAAAGACGTCATCTTACAGGGGGATCAGGAAACAGAGCATGATTGATCAGGCGCAAAAAATTTCTGATATTTCAAAAAACGGTTATCAGCTGTTAAAAGAAAACAGGGTCAGTGACGCTATCGGCTGCTTTTCAAAAATTCTGATTATGGATGAAAACAACAACTACGCGCTTGTAGGAATGGGAGACGCAAGCCGTAAGACTGGTTCTGTCCGCGAAGCTGTAAAATATTATCAAAGATGCCTTGATCATCATCCGGGAAATAATTACGCGCTGTTCGGTCTTGCCGATTGCTACAAAGCGTTAAACCAGTATCAAAAAGCAATTGAAATCTGGGAACTTTATCTTAAGCATGACGATAAAAATATTACCGTTCTTACAAGAATAGCTGACGCGTACAGAAAAGTCCGCGATTTCGCGAATTCCAAAAACACTTACCTTCATGTTCTGGAAATGGAAGGCTCTAATCCATATGCGATTATCGGGCTTGGTCATCTTCATTATGATTTCAAGGAATACAAGGAAGCTCTTTTTTATTGGGAACAGATGCTTGGTTTAAATTCCCGCGCCGGAGCTGAAAATGAAAATTTTCATGATAACGGCGTTGTTGATATCCGTGTTCTTACTTCAATTGGTAATTGCCACAGAAAATTAAAAACTTTCGCGCAGGGAATTCCTTATTTTGAGGCGGCGCTTCAAAGAGAAAAAAATAATTTTTACGCGCTGTTCGGCCTTGCGGACTGTTACCGCGGTTTAGGGCAGACAGAAGATTCGCTTAAATACTGGAACCTCATCCTTGAACATGATCCGAAAAACAAAATGATATTAACGCGGACAGGAGACGCTTACCGCAATTTGAACGACATGGAAAACGCGAAACTTTTTTATGAAAAAGCGCTGAATGTTGAATTCGACACATACGCCGTAATGGGGCTCGCCCTCCTTTCCAAAATCAACGGAAAATATGAAGAGGCTGTCACTTCATTTAAACGCTTAATACAGCAGGACATCAAAAATTACCGCCTTTATATTGAACTTGCCGATTGTTATCTGCAAATGGGAGACAGGCGCGGCGCGGCGCAGGTCCTTGACGAGTTTCAGAAGATGGGAATCAGAAACGAAAAAATTTCTGAAATGATTGAAAACACCGCCGGACACAGTCATTCTGACAGCAAAGCTTCGTAAACTAATAATAAATAATTAAAATGGAAAAATCAGAAATTGCGTTATCGCGTTTAAGCCTTATCGAACTTGAACAGCTTCTTTCTCATTTACCCAAGTACCGCGCAAAGCAAATCCATAAATGGATATTAAAAGGCGCTGACAGTTTTGATAAAATGACAGATATTCCTTTACTTCTTCAAAAGGAACTGAAGGATAATTACAGTCTTTTTTCAAGCAATGTTGTTAGCTGTCATGCTAACGAGGGCGGAAATATTCGCGCAGACAGCGCGATAAAAGCGGTAATTGCGCTTAAAGACGGACAAAAGATCGAATCTGTTCTGCTAAATGACGGAAAGAAACGTTATACAGCATGTATCTCAACACAGGCGGGATGCCCCGCAGGCTGCGTCTTTTGTAAAACGGGGACTCTGCGTTTTAAAAGAAATCTTGAAAGTTATGAAATTACCGAGCAGTTCTTTCATCTTTTAAGTATATGCGGCGCTCAATCAACTGAAAGAAATCAAAATGAACATATTATCAGCAGCATCGTTATTATGGGAATGGGTGAACCTCTTTTAAATCCTGAGAATCTAAAAAAAGCGGTTTCTGTATTTACGGACTCAGAAGGAATTAATTTTTCAAAACGCAGAATTACTGTCTCTACATGCGGTATTTGCGGGAATCTTTTTGATATTGCGCAAAACGGCCCTTATGTAAGGCTAGCATTTTCGCTTGTTACAGCCGATGAACCGCTTAGAAACCGCCTTGTCCCGATATCAAAATCGAATCCCCTTGCCGAAATAAAAAAAGCGCTTGTTCTATTCCAAAAGAACGGCGGCGGACGAATCACTCTTGAAATACCTTTATTAGGCGGAATTAACACCAGCGAAAAAGACGCCTCTTCTATTGCGCAGTTCGCCGGCGGCCTTGTCACAGTCGTAAACATTATACCGTGGAACCCTGTCGCCGGTCTTATGTTCGAAGGCGGACTTTTACGCGAACCGCAGCGAATGGAAACAGCGAATTTTATTCATATGCTTGAGAGCAAGAAATTAAAAGTAACAACGCGCATTCACAAGGGACGCGGCGTTTGCGGAGCGTGCGGACAGCTGGGAGAAATCAGCGATTGATGCGCAAATACATACATTTTTTTATTAATAGTATAAAATAAAATTATGAAACTCCTTCTCCACTGCTGCTGCGCTCCTTGTTCAGTATCCTGCGTAAAAGCTCTTCGTGAAGAAAACATTATTCCAGGCCTTTTATGGTACAACCCGAACATACACCCTTTTACAGAATACGCGGCAAGGCGGGACTGCGTGAAATTATTTGCAGATTACGAGAAACTTGATCTGTCTCTTCTTGACGAATACGGCCTTGGTTTATTTTTAAGCGAAGTATCCGCGCTAAACGCGCAGTATGAACAGCACGCGGAATCATCACCTAACATTAAAAGATGCGCCAAATGCTGCAGAATGCGAATGGAAAAGACGGCATCATTTGCCAAAAAGAATGGTTTTACCTCGTTTTCAACGACATTGCTTATAAGCCCGTATCAGAATCATGACGAGATTAAAAAAACCGCGGAGGAAATGGCTGAAAGATACAGAATAGATTTTTTTTACAGGGATTTTCGTCCATTATTCCGCGAAGGACAAGTAACAGCCCGCGCCGCAGGAATGTACATGCAAAAATACTGCGGCTGTATTTTCTCAGAGGAGGAACGTTATTTAAAAAAGAAAAATGAAAAAGCGGAAATTATCAGTCACATTAAAAGGCAGTCTCAAATTCCTCAATCTTATTTTGACAGATTAACTCTGCTGACAGGGAAAGATGGATTTGAAAAATTAAAAAGCTCTTCGGCGCTTGTTTTTGGTTTAGGCGGCGTGGGAAGCTGGACGGCTGAAGCGCTTGTAAGAAGCGGTATCGGAAAAATCGGCATTATTGATAACGATATTATCTGCCCATCAAATGTAAACAGACAAGTGCAGGCAACTTCACTCACATTAGGTTTACCAAAAGCGGCATGTCTTAAAAAGCGTCTTTTAGAAATTAATCCTGAATGTGAAATTACAGCTTTTGATGAAATTTTTTGCCTAGAAACCGCAGAAGATTTTAATATAAAAAATACTGATTATATAATAGACGCGATTGATTCAATAAATCACAAACTTGATTTAATTGAAACAGCCGTTAATTCTAAAGCAACTCTTTTTTCATCCATGGGGATGGCATTGAAAATGGATCCTTCTAAAATAAAAACAGCATCTATCTGGAAAACAGATATCTGCCCTTTGGCGCGGTTTGTAAGACAGGGGCTTCGCAAAAGAAAATTTTCAGGTGATTTTACAGCTGTTTACTCCTGCGAACAGATTGAAGCGAATCATTCGCGCATGCAAATAGTAAAAGAGGGGCAAAAAACAGTGAACGGAAGCATTGTAACAGTTACCGCAAGCACGGGTTTTTTGCTCGCAAGCCTTGTGTTACGCGATATTTTAGGCGGAGCAGAGAATGAGCAGATTTTTAAGGCATACTGAACCTTCAGAGATAGTAAAAAAGCTGGCGGTAAAAACAACGCTTGAGCGGAATCTGATAAATGAAGGAGACCGCGTGCTTGTCGCTGTATCAGGAGGGAAGGATTCCAGCGTTCTTGCATGGACGCTTTCGCAGATAAAATTTGCGCTTAAAATGAATTATGAACTTGCGGGTCTTCATATAAGCACGGACTTTTGCGCCTGCTGTAAAAAATCTTTGTTATGCGAAAGGCTTAATGAATGGGGAATCCCTTTCACGGATTTGTTTGTTCCTGTAATAGGCAGGCTCAAAGAAGGGAAAAAAATGAACTGTTACTGGTGTTCCACCCAAAGACGGACTGAACTTTTAAAGTACGCGGTAGAAAATAATTTTAATAAAATCGCGCTTGGGCATCATCTTGATGATATTACAGAAACTTTTTTTATGAATCTGTATTCAAAAGGAATTCTGCTTGCAATGCCGGTACAGTTAAAATACCGCAAGTATCCTGTGAGTTTAATACGCCCGCTAGCTCTTCTTGAAGAAAAGCAAATAATCGCTTGCGCAGAGCGGCAAAACATTTTAAAAAACGCCTGCACTTGCCCCTACGGTCAGAATTCAAAAAGACGGGATATACGCAGTAAAATTGCAGATCTGGACGGAGACACAAAGCGGCGGATACTAAAAGCGTTAGGTGAAGGGAAAATTGACTACCTTAGCGAATAAAGTTTTTTAAAAAATTCATCTAACCTGCGTTAAGAAGTTCGCTGATTATTTCAAGGCCGTGTTCAATTTCGCTGTCAGTAATTGTAAAAGGAGGCAATAACCGCAGCGTATTTGTGCCGGCAGACAATAATAAAAGGCCGCAATGATTTTTCGCAAGATCGGCGCGCGCTATTCCCGCCTTAAGCACAAGCCATGAACTGTCGTCAATATCAAAGCCAATCATCAGTCCTTTACCGCGCACTTCCTTGACTTTTGGGTTCTGCTTTAAAGCATCTGCTAATATATTTCCTTTACGGACAATTTCCGCTAAAAATTCGGGATTATTCACCGTTTTTAAAACAACAAGACCTGCCGCAGCAGCAACAGGGTTTCCGCCGAAAGTGCTGCCGTGATCTCCCGAGCTGAAAACGCTGCATGTTTTCGCTCCGGCAAGAACTGCGCCTGCGGGAATGCCTGCGGCTAATCCCTTTGCAAGCGTAACAATATCGGCTTTTAAAGGATTACCGTCCGAATCTTTATACTGCTCAAGAGCGAGAAAAGATCCGGTTCTTCCAAGTCCGCACTGAATCTCATCAAAAATAAGGAGTATATCCCTTTCGGCGCAAAACTTTGCGGCGGCGGTAATGAACTCGTCATTCTGAAGAACGACGCCGCCTTCGCCCTGCACTGCTTCGATTAAAAGCCCCGCGACAGTTAATCCGTCCAGCGCTTTGTCCAAAAGTTCAATGTTACCGCCTGGAATATGGACAAACCCGTCTGTAAAGGGTCCGAAGTCTTTATGAAATTTTTCCTGCCCTGTAGCGGCTAATGTGGTAATAGTCCTTCCGTGAAAACTCCCTTTAAGAGTAACAATAGTGTGCCTGCCCGAGCCGTATTTTAAAAGCGAATATTTTCTCGCGAGTTTTACCGCGCCTTCATTTGCTTCCGCTCCCGAGTTGGCAAGAAAAACATTTCTCATTCCGGCGGGAGCGCATGCTTCAACAAGCTTTTCCGCGAACGCCATGCCTGCGTCGCTTTGATAATAATTGCATACATGAAAAAATTTCGCCGCCTGCTCTGTTACAGCTCTTACTAACGGCGGATAATTATGTCCAAGCAGATTTACAGCTATTCCTGAACTGAAATCCAAATATTTTTTACCATTTATATCATAGAGCCACGAACCTTCGCCCCTAGCGAATGTTACAGGCAGCCTGTGATATGTATTCATAAAAACGCTGTCCATAGTTCCTCTTTAATTGTTAATTCTTTTATTCAGCTCTTCAACTTCGTAATCATTTCCCATATCAATATATATTGATCTTGATCTTCTGTAAGCGTCCAGCGCATCCCGCTCTCTTCCGGCTTTACGGAGAACATCGCCAAGGGCGCGCCAGCTTGAAGCAAGCCCCCAGGAATTTTCAATGCGGCGATCAAGGCTGATTGATGTTTCCAATGCGCTGATAGCGCCGTATGTATCTCCGGACAAAGAACGCACTGAAGCAATAGTGTACCAGTCATATGAAGCATTTTCAAGACGTTTATCTTTTTCGTGAATTGCAAGGCTTTTCTTCATAGCGTCTTCTGCATCGTTCCAAAGGCCAAGTTCCCGCAGAGCAAGTCCTCTAACCTGCCAGGAAAACGCAATATAAAGCCTGTTCTTTTTTATATTAGCGCTTTCCAGCGTAACTTCTTCCAGAACAGACATTGCGGATTTTCTTCCTGTTAAAATATTTCCTCTGGCATAAAAAATTTTTGCTGTTGATAAAAGTTCTTTGTCTCCAAGTAAATCCGCTTCTTTAAGCGCAAAATCCCAATCAGCGAAAGCTTCATCAGTTTTACCAAGAGAGTAAAACACATTTCCGCGCGCAAGGCTGATTCTTACAATCAGAGATAAATCATCGGCGAGTATAGCGTTGCGTTTAAATCCTGTTAATAATGACAGAGCGTTTTCAAAATTTCCCCTCTCCGCTTCCCTGTTCGCCGCCTCAAGTCCGTCTTCAGCCTGTAAACGAAGATAATAAACATCGCCTGCATTTTTAGGAGATGAAGAACAAGAAATATAAAATAAAATTATCAATAAAACCGGAGTTGATATAAATATTTTTATATACCGGTTCATTCTCATTAAACGCCTCCGTTAAAAGGACAGATTTCTGGGACTTGCTCCGCCAGGGCCGGTTTCGGCTCTCGCCGGTATTCCGCCTCTTAACAGAGGATTATTCGCTACAGCTGTCATTACATCCTGAACTGTTCTAAGCGCTGTATTTAACTCGGTGATTATTACGCCAATCTGCGGAAGGTTGGAGGGAATAAATTCAACTATTTTATTAAGATTGCCAATAACATCGGAAAGGGATGTTATGGATGAAGTAAGCCCTTCATAAAGAGGCCCGTCTCCGTCAAGAATAGACATTACTGTTCCGGAAGGATCAGATAATTGCCCAGTAAGAGTATTAATGTTGTTCAAAATGGGAGTCAATTGAGTGGATAAAGGAGCCGCGACAGCGCTCAATTGATCATTAATAGAAACAATTAACTGATCAATTTGTCCTGTCAGCGCGCCTGTAAACACACTGGCATTGCTTGTAGTGCTTGCAAGACTGTTCATAATCTGTCCCAGTGTAAGATCATCAGACCCATGTAAACCAGAAAGTGAAATATTAATTGTTTCAAGGAGCGTGTTCACCTGGTTTACTATATTTCCGATGCTGTCATTTGTCCTCGGCACATTCGCGAGCCCTCTAATAATAAATTCTCTTGCCTCAACAGAGTGAATTTCCGGAATATAATATCCTTCCGGTATTTGCTCAATTCCCTTTCCCGGATATAAATGAAAAGAATTTCCAAGACCGATGGGACTGACCTGTACTTCGACAATTGAGCCGTCTGTAACCCTGTAACCGTATTCTTCAAATACGGTAAAAATTACCTCAACACGGTCATCATCGGAAAGGGAAATTTTCTTTACATGTCCGATGTCAAAACCTTTGTATTGAACAGCCATATTTACGCTGATACCTGAAGCGGAAGAAAAATAAGTTTTATATTGATAATCATGAACAAACCATCTCTGATTTCTGCCGAGCATAAAAACAACAAAAATAAGCATTGCAAGACCAAGTATAACCAGAGTCCCGACCACTTTGTCAGCGTACCTAATTGAAAATTTCATGATAACCTCAACTTAGCGCGGCTGTATAGCCGCGCAGTTAAATCGAACATGAAACATTGTTTCATGATAACCTCAACTTAGCGCGGCTGCATAGCCGCGCAGTTAAATCGAACATGAAACACTGTTTCATGACGCTATTCCAACCTTTAAAAAATCATTCATCAGCAAATCCCCTATTATCATTTCTTTAGGAGCGTTCGCAGTAATTTTACCTTCAGTAATCACTATTATAAAATCGGCTAAATCCATAATTATCCGCATATCATGGCAAACAAAAATCACAGAAGCGCCGTCTCTTTGTTTTTTTCTGACTATATTTATAAGTTTTTCGGCTGATGATTCATCAAGCGATTCTACCCATTCATCCAGAAATAAAAGAACAGGATTACACAGCATTGCGCGCGCAAAACCGATTAATTTCTGCTCGCCCATCGACAGCTTGGAAGGGCGGATAAATAAATCTTTTCTGTAACCTGCCATTTCTGTTACTTCTTTAATGCGCCCTGCGCGATCCTTTTTGCTCATTTCAGGATAATGTATTTTAAGCGGAAGTTCCAATATCTGGAACAGATCCTGATTTGCCCAAAGCGCGGAATCTTGAAAAACAAAAGCGCTTTGGCGGCGAAACTCAAGAGTCTCAGACCGGTTCATATACGCGATGTTTTTTTCATTGTAGGTAACATCCCCCTGTGTCGGCAAAAGAAGCCCTGCGGAAATCTTTAAAATAGTGCTTTTACCGCATCCTGACGGTCCTACAATGGCGGTGATTTTTCCTGTCGTAAAACTAATCGTAATATCCTGAATAATTCTTTTATCATCCTGCGCGGTGAAACTGATATTATTCAATTCTATAATTCCTGCCATTACACCAACACTATATAAAATAAAACCGATAAAAGGACATCGACCACGATTATAAGCGCAAATGAACTGCTGACAGCGTTCAATCCTGCTACCGGAACCTCGGTACTTGCCCTTTCAACTGAAAACCCCTGAATTACAGCGCCAATCGAAATAATAGCTCCGAACGCAATGCTTTTAATTATTGACATCAGTATATCTTCGATATGTAAATGCTGAAGTAAATTACCGAAATAAAAATCCATTGGTATCGAATTAAAGAACCGGGCGATTATATATGAACCTGCAAGTCCAAAAACAGAAAAATACAAATTTAAAAAAATTAATGATATTGTTACTCCCAAAAAACGAGGAACGGCAAGATGCTCAATAGGATCTACCCCGACAGAAATATATGCTTCAACCTCATGAGAAATAACCATCCCGGCGATTTCCGTGGCAATAGCAGTAGCGGAGCGGGCAATTACAATGAAAGCTGTAAGCAAAGGCCCCAACTCCCGCATTATTATGGTAATCAAAAGGGTATATATCAGCTGCTGCTGGTTTATCATTGTCAGATACGGCACGCCGATGATATTTACAGCTGCACCAATCGCCAATGCCAGAAGAGTCGTTATTCCCAATGCGTGCACAAAAGTAAAAAGAATCTGCATTACAAGAATTTTGGACGAAGTCCGATAATTTTTCGCAAAATTCCCGACCCCTTTTAAAGTTCTTGCGAAAAACCCAAGGTTATAAAATATATTTCTAACAGGACCCGCAAGATTCAGCATTATGTCATTATACAGCGGCAAATGCTAAGTTTCTAGTGTTTAAAACGAGTTTGGGCCATCAAGTACCTGAACCTCTTTAAAAATTTAGCTATACGCCTTTAGGCAATTTATCTTTCATTAGTATGCGGTGGTTTTTTATTTCGCCGTCAATGGAAAATCTGCCGTCTCCTATTGCGTGAATAAGCCGTTTATCTTTTATTTCTTCATTTACCCATGCTTGTAGTCCGTCTAATATAAAAATATTATGCTTTTTTACATGATCAACTATACGACATTCTATATTTGCGTAACATTCTTTTATTAAAGGCGCTTTTACATTTAATGCTTCAAGCGGTGTTAGTTTGAACTTTTCAAACTTATCAATATTTGAACCTGAACAAGAACCTATGGAAACAACCTTTTTTAATAAATCCCCTGTCGGGATTGCGATTACACATTCGTTATGTTTAATTAACGCTTTGTATGAGTAATTCCATGAACCTGTCATAAATGCGAAACGCGGGGTAAAATCCAGTACCATAGTCCATGATAAGGACAGTATATTATATTTTTTGGAATTAGACGTAGTTACCAGTACAACAGGTCCAGGTTCGATAAAAGTAAATGCTTTATTTAAGGAATATTTTTTCATAAGTAAAAAACCGATAATATTTTATTAACAATTTATAACTTATACAAGTATAATGTTCCAGATAACTGATGTTTTGCCAGCCCGAATAAGGGCTTGTGAAGCATCGATCCTTTGGTTCGCGGTCAGGGCTGGCAAAATGCGGGAGGATAGGCGTTGGAGCGTCTTTTTACGCGTTAAACAACTAAGAAAATTTCAAAAATGAAGAAAAATTCAAAAAAGCATATGGCGTTTATCAAATAAATATGATAAATTATAATAAAGAGGTTTTTATGAAAATCGGAATGAAGCTAATTCTCATTATTTCATTGGTTAATCTGGTTGGCATCGGCGGTTTGACTGTTGCCGCGTCAATGATCGCTTCAAGTTCAATTACGTCTATTTCAGATGATAATGCCCAAAATATCACGGCTGTAACCGCAGGCATCATTAAAGCGTATTTGGAAGTCCCTTTTGATGAAATCAGGGCTTTTACTATGTTTGTATCGCATATTGACGAGGTCACTGCTCCGGAAGGAAGGCGTGAATTGGTCGATTTTATGCTGTATACCCTGATTAAAGAAAACCCGGGGTTTGTCGGCGTTTGGGCGGTTTTTGAACCTAACGAGCTTGACGGTCTTGACGCGCAGTACGTAAATACTCCGGGAACCGACCACACAGGAAGGTTTTTAAGTTTTTATACTAAAGATCGCGGCAATATACAGCTTCAATTTGCGAATGATTATGACGATCCGGGTGACGCGGGCGAATGGTATCATTCTTCTTTCAGATCAGGCAAGGAATCTGTCGTAGAGCCTTACCTTGACTGGTTCGGTAATGAACAGCTTTTAGTTACCAGCGTTACTGTTCCGATTATCCGCAGAGGGCAGGTAATCGGCGTAGCCGGAGTAGACCTTCAACTGGCTGAAATTCAAGAAATGATAGGCGTAATAAAACCTTTTGGAACAGGATTTGCCGGATTATACAGTCCAGAAGGCATGGTGCTTGCTTCTTTTAATCCCAATAAGGTTGGAAAAAACCTGCGGGAGGTTTCAGCTGATATGTACGGAGATCGGATTGATGTCCTGCTGAAAGCGTTACGCGACGGCACCGTATTTGATGAAACAATTTTTTCAAAAGAACAAAACGAGAGAGTACTTACTGTAACTTATCCGTTTTATATAGGTAACTGCAATGTGCCGTGGAGCGCTGTCACCATCGTGCCTGAAGCGACTGTAATGGAAGGCGTTTACCGCATGATGACTGTTTTAATAGTGCTTGGTTTGGTGATCCTTGGCGTTATTACGGTAATAATTATTTTAGTATCAAGGTCTATAACAGCTCCACTAAAATCCATGGAGAAGGTTTTTGGGTTTATCGGTGACGGAGACTTTACCCATACTGTTGACGCCAAAGGCAATGACGAAATCGGAAATATAAGCCGCGCTCTTAATGTTACCGTAGATAAAATCAAAGGACTTATAAATATAATAAAAACACAGGCTGTGGATCTTAAGCAAATCGGCACAGATCTCGCGTCTAATATGAACGAAACAGCGGCGGCAATAAATGAAATCACAGCAAATATTCAAAGCATCAAGGGACGCGCAATAAATCAGAGCGCCAGCGTTACCGAAACAAACGCTACCATGGAGCAAATCACTTTTAATATCAGCAAACTGAACGAACAGGTTGACAAGCAAACAGCGTCTGTTTCTCAGTCATCATCCGCTGTAGAAGAAATGCTCGCCAATATCCAGTCTGTAACTCAAACCCTGAAGAAAAATATGGAAAATGTTAATCTGCTTGAAAACGCTTCTGAAGTCGGACGTTCAGGCTTGCAGGAAGTAGCGCAGGACATTCAGGAAATTGCCCGTGAATCAGAAGGTCTTCTGGAAATCAACTCGGTCATGGAAAATATCGCAAGCCAGACCAATCTGCTTTCGATGAACGCGGCTATTGAGGCCGCCCACGCTGGTGAAGCCGGAAAAGGCTTCGCGGTTGTCGCCGACGAAATCCGTAAACTTGCTGAAAGTTCAAGCGAACAGTCAAAAACGATCAGCACAGTACTTAAAAAGATTAAAGAATCAATCGACAAAATTACCGCATCTACAGATAACGTTCTGCTGAAGTTTGAAACTATCGACAGCCACATTAAGACGGTAGCGGATCAGGAAGAAAATATCCGCAACGCGATGGAAGAACAGGGACAGGGAAGCAAGCAAATTCTCGAAGCCATAGGAAATCTTAACGACATCACAAGGCAGGTAAAAAGCGGCTCGCATGAAATGCAGGAAGGCTCCAGTGAAGTAATAAGAGAAGGGAAAAACCTTGAAATTATTACCCAGGAAATCACAGGCGGCATGAACGAGATGGCGACAGGCGCTGATCAGATCAACGTCGCCGTAAACCAGGTCAATGATATCACTGTAAAAAATCATGAGAAGGTTGAAACACTGATGAGCGAAGTCTCGCGGTTCAAGGTGGAATAGGCAGTATCTGTCAGTTTAGAAATATCCTCGCCATTAGAGTGAGAATTTAATTCTAATTGGAATTTTATGCAAATAAAACGAATATCTTCGTTTTATTTGCTTTTTTATTCCAGAAATTATCCTGTGTAGATAATAATGGCGCATATGATCTTCCAAAATTTAGTCAAATTCGACTTTTTAGGAGAATATGCGACTTTATAGTGGTGGTAGCATATTCCAAAAATCTTGCTAATTCCTTACAACGTAAGAAATTAGTAAAAAATTAATTTTGGGCCATCAAGGACTTGAACCTCGGACCAAGAGATTATGAGTCTCCTGCTCTAACCAACTGAGCTAATGACCCCCGCTACTTTTACTATTACTTAAATTCGCTAAAAATGTCAAGCATGGATTTATACACCGCGAACTTATAAATTAATATTTTAACATTCTTTACAAAAACAGTAAAAGAATGTATAGTATGAGCGGGAGCTGCAATTCCATACAGTAAACCAAGGAAATGGTAATAATCTGATACAATATAATTTTACGGAGTTCAAACCTTTTTATGCACGATAATTTTTTTTATTCCCGCCTTGCAGAAGAGGAATTTCCGCAAAACTCAGTAATTGACATTTCAAACGGCGGAAAAGTCCTGATTATCAGCGATTTGCATATGGGTACGGGAGCGCGGGATGATCTTCTCTATAACGGAGAAATACTCATCTGCGTCCTTGAAGAATACTATTTTAAGAACGGCTGGATTTTGGTTCTTAACGGCGATATTGAAGAGCTCTTCAGATACCCGATGGATTATATCCATGAAAAATGGACAGAACTTTACAGAGTTTTCAATCTTTTTGAAGAAGCCGGCCGCCTTTATAAAATCGCAGGCAATCACGATGAACAATTGCTATTAAAAAAACCTCAATCATATCCTTATCAAATTCATTCTGTTGTAAAAATTAATACTGGAATAATACCAGCTTATGTTTATCACGGGCATCAATTATCCGCGGTTTATTTAAAATTCAACACTGTAATGAGAGTTTTTATAAAGTATATTTTAACGCCGATCGGCATTAAAAATATTTCAGATTCACGCAGTCCTCATAAACGTTTTCACATTGAAAAAAAAGCTTACGCGCTCTCTCTTGAAAACGACTGTCTTTCAATTATAGGCCACACACACCGCCCTCTTTTTGAATCACTTGGGCGCTTTGATTACATTAAATTTGAGATTGAACGTCTTTGCTGCGATTACCCCGCTTCTACAGGAGAGAACCGTATCCGCATAGAAAACGAAGTTACAACTCTTCGCGAGGAACTTAGCAAATTAAAACGAAACGAGCGCCGCGATGTGCTTCGCCAGAGTCTCTACGGAGACGAGCTTCCCGTCCCCTGTCTTTTTAATTCAGGCTGCGTTTTAGGAAAGAAAGGTTTTAACGCGATTGAAATATCAAACGATGATATTGCGCTTATTTACTGGTTTACTGAAGGAAAAAATAAAAAATTTGTAACAAGAGGCGGTTATAAAATTGAAAAAATTACTGATAAGCCGTATCATCGCGCTGTTTTGAATCACAGTAATCTGGATTATATTTACGCCCGGATAAAACTTTTGGGAAAGAATGGGAATGGTTAACATCTGAAAATCCGGGTATAATTCACTCATGAGTGTTTTTGAAATATATGTAGAAAAAAAGCATGAGTACGCGCAGGAAGCTTCTTCTGTTTTATCCGATTTGCGTCTTGGATTGCAAATTGATAGAATTTCCAATGTCAGAATTATAAACCGCTATTTTGCGGAAGGCATAAACATAAATGATTTTAACGCTGTCAGAAACACCGTATTTTCCGAACCGCCGGTTGATATTGTTTACGATAAATTTCCGGAGTTAAAAGATGCCCGCGTTTTTGCGGTTGAGTATCTTCCGGGGCAGTTTGACCAGCGCGCCGATTCCTGCGCCCAGTGTATATCACTTACAACAGGGAAAGACAGGCCGCAAATACATTCATCAAAAATATACGCGCTTTACGGGGATTTTTTAGATGATGAATATTCACGCATAAAATCATGGCTGATAAATCCCGTTGAAAGCCGCGAGGCATCAATGGAAAAACCAAAGACTCTATCAATGGAATTAACAGAACCTGATGATATTGCTTTCCTTAACGGCTTTATAAATTTCCCGCAATCCGATCTTGAACAGCTGCGCGAAAAGTTAAAACTTGCGATGGATTCGGAGGATTTAAAGTTTTGTCAGGATTATTTTTGCAAAGAAAAACGCGATCCTTCGCTGACGGAAATTCGCGTTCTTGATACATACTGGTCTGATCACTGCCGTCACACGACATTTTTAACAGAGCTTAACGAAATACATATTGATGATGAGCAAATTCACGAAAGCTATAAAAATTATCTTGATCTTCGCGTCTGTCTTGGACGTAATGACAAACCAATTACATTGATGGATATTGCCACAATAGGAGCCTCTTTTTTAAAGAAAAAAGGACTGCTTCCCAATCTTGATGAATCGCATGAAATTAACGCGTGCTCAGTAAAAATAAAAGTTGATGTTGACGGCAAAGATGAAGACTGGCTTTTAATGTTTAAAAATGAAACGCATAACCACCCTACCGAGATAGAGCCGTTCGGCGGAGCCGCTACATGCCTTGGCGGCGCGATACGCGATCCTCTTTCCGGGCGCGCTTTTGTTTATCAGGCAATGCGCGTAACGGGGGCGGGAGATCCTCTTCAAAACATTGCAGATACGCTGCATGGAAAGCTGCCGCAGAGAAAAATTTGCAGAACAGCGGCAGCCGGTTACAGTTTATACGGCAACCAAATAGGGCTTGCAACCGGCCTTGTTCACGAGATTTATCATCCAGGATACGCAGCAAAACGCATGGAAATCGGAGCTGTAATAGGAGCCGCTCCTTCGGAAAATGTTATCCGCAAAACTCCCTGCGCGGGTGATGTTGTGATTCTTTTGGGCGGAAGGACAGGTCGCGACGGTATAGGAGGCGCTACAGGATCATCGAAAACGCATACCTCATCTTCTCTTGAAACCTGCGGCGCTGACGTACAGAAAGGTAACGCGCCTGAAGAGCGGAAACTTCAGCGGCTTTTCCGCGATCCAGCTGTTACGCGATTGATTAAACGCTGCAATGATTTCGGCGCCGGAGGGGTAAGCGTCTCAGTAGGCGAACTCGCCGACGGCCTTTTGATTGATTTGGACAAAGTCCCCAAGAAATACGAAGGACTTGACGGGACGGAACTTGCAATCAGCGAAAGTCAGGAAAGAATGTCTGTAGTAGTTTCCAAAAATGACGCAGACACATTTATAAAGTTAGCCGCAAATGAGAATCTTGAAGCGACTGTTATCGCTGAAGTTACTGAAGAAAAACGTCTTTTGATGAAATGGAGAGGAAAAACCATCGCAGATTTAAAAAGAGAATTTCTTAATTCTAACGGCGCAAAAAGATTCGCAAAAGTGAAGGTTGGGGATCAAAGATCGGGGATCAAAGATCAAGTACCAAAGATCGGGGATCAAAGGTCAGAGTTTGGAGAGCGGGTTAAAATTTTTAATAATGAAAATGATTTATTAAAATTTATCGGCGATTTGAATATATGTTCGCAAAAGGGGCTTACAGAACGTTTTGATTCATGTATCGGGGCCGCTACAGTTACAGCTCCGTTCGGCGGGAAGTATCAGCTAACGCCTGTTCAGGCAATGTCGGCGAAAATCCCCGTATTAAAAGGAGAGACAAAAACCTGCTCGCTGATGTCGTGGGGCTTTGATCCTGACATTTCATCAGAAAATCCCTATAACGGAGCTGTTTTCGCCGTTGTTTATTCTGTAGCTAAAATAATAGCGGCAGGCGGGAGCAGAAAAAACACATATCTTACATTTCAGGAGTACTTTGAAAAGTTACGCGATGATCCCCTGCGCTGGGGAAAACCTTTTCAGTCTCTTCTTGGCGCTCTTGACGCGCAGATTGGTCTACAGACCGCGGCAATCGGAGGAAAGGATTCAATGTCGGGAAGTTTTGAAACATCATCCATAAATATTGATGTTCCTCCCACTCTTGTTTCATTCGCGGCTTCTACCGCGAATATCGAAAATATTATAACGCCTGAGTTTAAAAAAAATGACAGCCAGGTTTTTCTTTTAAAACCACTATTTTCTTTAAATGGAAAATACGATTTTTCCGTGCTTTGTAAATATTTTGACACTGTAGAAGAATTGATTTCGAATGGAAAAATACTTTCCGCATGGGCGGCTGGTCCGGGAGGCACAGCAGAAGCTGTTATAAAAATGTGCTTCGGGAACCGTACCGGTTTTGAAACAGAAAATGATCTTTTTTCAGACAGCGGTTTTTGCGGTTTTGTAGTTGAAATTAGCAATAATGAATGTAAAGTATGGAACGAGCAGCTTAAATTACAAAATAATATATTAATTGAATATTTAGGAAAAACAACAGATAAATATCTGCTTAAAACAAAATCTATTGAAATGCTGTTTTATCAATTGCAATTCGCGTGGGAAAATAAACTGGAAGATGTTTATCCTTATTTGATTAAACAGGATAGCAGCGGGAGTATCGGTACAGATAAAACAGAAACATTTAATTATAAAAATAATGATATAAAACAAAAAAATATTTCCATTTCACAAGCAAAACCGATCTTCCTTATTCCTGTATTTCCGGGGACAAATTCAGAGTATGACAGCGCAAGAGCAGTTGAAAAAGCGGGAGGAACAGCAGAAACTTTTGTTATACGAAACCTTTCTTCCGCCTGTATAGCGCAGAGCGCAAGGGATTTTGAAAAGAAACTGAAAAAAACCAATGTTTTGTTTATACCAGGAGGGTTTTCAGGCGGAGATGAACCTGACGGCTCGGGAAAATTCATCACAGCATTTTTACGTAACGAAGCGATTTCCGCCGCTATCATGGAGTTATTGCATAAGAACGACGGCCTTATTCTTGGAATATGCAACGGGTTTCAGGCGCTAATAAAACTTGGACTTGTCCCATTCGGGGAAATACGCGATATGACAGAAAATTCCCCTACCCTGACTTTTAACACAATAGGCAGGCATCAGTCTGTCCTTGTTAACACAAAAATCGCATCCAATAAATCGCCGTGGCTTTCCCATTTACGCCAGGGTGATCAGTACATTGTCCCTGTTTCACACGGAGAAGGACGTTTTATCGCTGATGAATCATTGATACGCCGCCTTGCAGCTAACGGCCAGATAGCTACTCAGTATGTTGATTTTGAAGGCAGCGCTTCGCAGAATATCCGCTTTAACCCAAATAATTCTGACTTCGCGATTGAAGGCATAACGTCCCCCGACGGCCGGGTCTTCGGCCGCATGGCGCATAACGAAAGATACGAAGACGGGCTTTATAAAAATATCCCCGGTATTCGTAAAATGGACATTTTCCTGGGCGCGGTTAATTATTTCAATGTTTAAAATGGCGGGTGCCGGTGAAAACCATCGCTATTCCGTGCTTATCGCATGCTTCAATGGAAAGCTTATCGTTTACAGAACCGCCTGGCTGTATTATCGCTTTAATGCCGGCCTGCGCCGCCGCTTCTACAATATCGGCAAACGGAAAAAAAGCGTCCGATGCCAGAACTCTTGCGGGCAAATCGTCTTTAAAGGGACTGCCTCCTGAGTCAAATGTTTCAAGAGAAGCTGCTTTAATAGCTGAGGCGCTTCTTTCCAGCGCCTGCTTTGCTGGCCATATTCTGTTTACCTGCCCTCCGCCGATGCCGGCCGCAGTCTCTTCTTTCACTATCATTATCGCATTGGATTTTACAAAGGTTACAGCTCTCATGCCGAATATCATATCTGCAATGTCTCTTTGTTCCGGCGCAATTTTAGTCACTACTTCCCATTTATTAAAAAGAATTCGATCAGTCCTTTGGACAAGAAGGCCGCCGTCAACTGAAACATATTCATGCGTTTCTTTTGGAGCCTTGTTAATTTTAATAATCCGCAGGTTCTTTTTTTTCTTAAGAATCTCAAGCGCGTCCTTATCAAAATCGGGGGCTGCGACAATTTCCAAAAACAATTCACCGAGCCTTAACGCGGCATCTCCTTTTACTTTTGCGTTACATGCGATTATTCCGCCGAATATCGATACAGGATCGCTTGAATATACTTTCCTGTAAGCTTCAATAAGCGTATCACCTAACGCGATTGCGCACGGGGTGTTATGTTTAATCGCGGCGCAGCATATTTTTTTCCCGCTTTCTTTTTTCTTTAAAAGGCGTTTTACATCAGCATCCCCAAAAGGAAGAGCGCCGTCTTCTTCAAGACCAAAGGCGCAGACCGCTTTCCACGTAATATCAAGATCCTTTATATTATTGTAGCCCATCTCTTTCCCGTGAAGCTGCTCTATATTCGCGAACACGCCGGAACCCGCCGTATTCAGGTAAAGAGCCGCGGATTGATGGGCGTTTTCACCGTAACGCAGCTTATGTCCATGCCGCGCTGAAACCGGCATGAAACGCGGATATTCTTCATCCAATAAAAACTTCGCAATCGCAGCGTCATATGCGGATGTAAGATTAAACACCTTTCCCGCAAGGCGTCTTTTAAACAGAGCCGGTACTTCCCCGGCTTTTAAATATTTAATTACTTTCGGGTAATCGCAGGGATCAGTCAGAACAATTACATCGTTATGGTTTTTCGCAGCAGACCGAAGCATCCCAGGCCCGCCTATGTCAATAAACTCAATTTTTTCTTCGTCAGAAATTTCTTCCTGAACTTTTTCAAAAAACGGATAGAGGTTTACGCAAACAAAATCGATTGTTTTTATTTTCTGTTCTTTTAATGTATCAATATGACTTTTAATATCCCGTCGCGCAAGAATACCGGCATGAATGGCAGGATGCAGCGTCTTTACACGCCCATCAAGACATTCGGGAAAGCCCGTAACAAAAGAAATATCCTTAACCGGTATTTTATTCTCTTTAAGGTATTTGAAAGTACCGCCTGTTGAAATTATTTCCCACCCGGACTCTTTTAAAAAGGAAGCTAATTCCAGGATACCGTCTTTATTAAATACGCTGATAAGTGCGCGTTTTTTCATATTTCCCTCTTAAAAGTTATAATAATGATATTATAAAGATATGTCCATTATATATTGACTAATCCGCTTTTTTTTGGTAAGAATAACCTACCTATATCTTATGGGTCTTGACAAGATTTGCGGCCTTGGTGGAACTGGTAGACACGCTAGCTTGAGGTGCTAGTGCCGAGAGGTATGGAAGTTCGAGTCTTCTAGGCCGCAGAGTTTCTGTAATTCCTTATAAGATAAGGAATTACAGCTGGTAATTTAAGTAGAGAGACGGCGATATATCATTCTGTTTTGTTTAAAAAACCTACGATAGGAACAGCTCTACAAAGGTCTTTCGTTCTCCGACAGGGCGGCTTAGCGTTTAGCGTTTGTTATGTGAAGGTTTAGGCTGCATTACAATTATATTTATTATTTTAATAATTTTTAAGGAAGTTGTTCAATAACTGAAGTTATCGAACAACTCTAATATAAAAAATAATTAATTGTCAGGCTTTTCTTTTATGTTTCCATCTTCAAGCATATAAACTTTATCACATATACCTATTGTTGATACGTCATGTGTTACTAATATGCAAATTTTATCTTTAGCAAGGAACCTAACCGCCGATTGGAATTTTTCAACGGAATCAACATCGAGGTTTGCCGTAGGTTCATCAAAAACAACAACAGGAGAATGTTTATATATTGCTCTGGCAATTGCCAGCCGCTGGGCTTGTCCGCTTGACACAGTCCCGCCGCTTTCTCCTATTTCTGTATTAAAACCGTTTGGCATAGATTCGATAAATTCAAAAATATTCGCACCCTTGGCCGCAATTTTTACATCATCCATACGGGGTTCATTTTCCGACATTATTATATTTTCTATTACGGTCTCAGAAAAAAGATAGTCAACCGGCGGTACATATGCGATTTGCGGTAATATCTCCTCTCCGTAAAGCGTTCCGGAAATATGTTTTAATTCAATACTTCCTTGTTTTGGGGTATAAAGTCCAATTAATAATTTTAATAAAGTACTTTTTCCGCTTCCGCTTTTTCCGATAATTCCTGTAACGCTTCCTTTTTGAAATGATACATTAATATTTTCCAATATATTAACAGTGCCGTTATTTTCTTCATTATTATAAGAAAAGCTGATGTTTTTTGCGTTAAGTTCAACTGCATCCACCGGATTAACAGATACGGCTTCATTGTCCGCCGGAAGATTATAAAGAGTTCCAATCCTGCCTGAAGAAGCGGTAGCCTGGCCTATCTGCGCAATTGTTCCGGCGAAATTGGCTACCGGGTCTACCACATAATTTAAAAGTTGAATTATAGCGATCAGGCTTCCCATTGTAACTTCGCCGGAGAGAACAAAGAACGCGCCGATTCCGATTCCGCCCAAAAACATTAAATTTGCGATCATTTGACCAAAAAACAATACAAGTCCTTCCCACTTGCCTAATTTCATTCCGCTTTTTAATTTATTTGCATATGCCAATTTAGTCTTTAATAAAACTTTAGCCTGCATAAAATATGTTTTAATTAACATTATCCTGCTGAGATTTTCCTGCATCATACTTCTTGTTATTTCATCATTTCTCTTGTCTATTACACTTGCTTTTTGCATAAAAGGCGTAAATATCCCCATAACAATCATTAAAAAAGGCGTAAATAAAAGCATAATCAAAGCCATTTTCCAGTCTAATAAAAACATCATAGTAATTGCCAGCAATGCAGAAACGATTCCGCCTACCATATTGCGTATAATATGTATAAAGCAGTTGCTGATTGCCTGAATATCTGCGGTAAGTTTTGTAAGAAGCTCGCCTGTATGTTGTTTTGATATATCAACCATGCGTCTTGAAAGAATGACTCTCATTGTCTCAACTCTCAGATTTCGTTCGGTTTTTCCGTAGATTAATTTTGCAAGAACAGAACTTATAACCGTTAATATACCGCTCACGCTCATCACAGCCATTGCCAGAAACGCAATATATATTAATGACTCTTCTGTTTCACCTGTGGCGACATCAATAAAAAGTTTTAAAAAATACGCGATAGAAATTGTAATGGCTGTATTTATTATTATCAGGAAAGTAAAAAGCGCCAGATGCGGTCTTAAACCTTTAGTCTTATTAAATATCCAATTGAGACCATATTTGTCTTTTTTGTTTTTCATATTGTTTATTCCTTTTATTTATCATTTATTCTGTTTGTTTCATTTTCATAAAGAAGTTGTTCAATAACTGAAGTTATCGAACAATTCTAATATTAATATTTACATTTTTTCTTGTCAATAATCTTCCTTTTAAAAATGATCAAAAAAGTTCATTTAAAATAAAAAAATAATGTATAATATAAAAGGGGGAAAAGAACAGAACAATTCGTATTTGATTTTATACAATTGGATTGGACTAAAAAAGAATTGCAATTTTATAATGCAAGTAAATTTAGGTATTCAAAAGTAATGAAAGAATAAGATATAATCCCGAATAAGGATATTATATGGGTCATAATATGAATGAGGTGGAAACAGATAAAATGCACAAATAAACTATTTTTAAAGAAATAATTATATTCTCTCAAAAACAATTTGAGGAAAGATGATCTTCTCAAAAAATAATTCTGTTAGAATTGTTTGGGTGTGATCTGTAAAAAATAAACTTTTTTGGAGTATTTATGTCAGTAAATTTTAGACAATATAAGAATATCACTCTTTATGGAGATGATTATAATAATGTAAGAGATTTCCTAATCGTGCTTGACAGTCATAATTATCATTTTGGGCGTTGGGATTGGATGTACCAGAAACTTACTGTTGAGATTGGCGATCCTGAGGGATTGGAAAAAATAGGAATATGGGAAGATAATAATAAAATTGTCGCCATAGTTACTTATGATGGGGATATGGGTTCTGCTTTCCTTTTAATGCTGAATGAATATATAAACCTTAAAGAGAATATGTTTATTTACGCGAAGGAAAATTTTCAGAAAGATGGAAATTATCGTGTTTTAATCCTTGATAGCGATTTGGAAATGCAGGACATTGCTGTAAAAAACGGTTTTTTTCCTTCACAAGAAAAAGAGTGTGATGCTATTTTTCCAATAAACATTGAGAAAATCAATTACAAACTGCCTGATGGATTTAAAATTACAAGTTTTAAAGAAGATTTCAATCTGTATAAATACGGACAGGTATGCTGGAGAGGTTTTGATCATGAAATTAATGGAGAAGGACCTTTTTATTTATATTGGGAAAAATATTCTGAAGAATACAAAAAAATATGGGATAGACCTAATATAGATTATAGTCTTAAAATTTCTGTAGTTGCTCCCAATGGCGAGTATGTTTCACATTGCGGAATGTGGTATGACAAAAGATCAAAAAGCGCATTGGTTGAACCTGTTGCAACAGAACCAGCATACAGGAAAATGGGATTAGGAAAGGCAGCAGTATTAGAAGGGATAAAACGTTGTGGTGAACCTGGAGCAACCAGAGCCATTGTCGGCTCATCACAACAATTCTATTACAATATAGGTTTTAGACCCTATGCAACATCGACATGGTGGAAGGAAAAATAATGTAATACGCCCGTTCACCGCCCATTCGGGCGGTTCAGGCTACCTAAAAGAGGATTATATGAAATATTGTGTATTTCAGCATCCAATTCAATTTCTCGATATTCTAACACTGAACTTTCAGATAAAATGACTGATCCATTATTCAAATTTATTGAAAATATTGTAAAAACTACATTATACAAAACTTGTAATTATATAAGAAAATATATTTGTGAAAAATATGGCTCAAATTATATTTCAATAATGGAATTGAAAAATTATTCTATGTATCCTTGTATTAATTGTGTAAAATATCAAAACGCTGTGTTATTGATAAAGAATTTAATGAAATTTATGAAGAAATAATTAAGCATGATATTCTTTTTATTGTTTCAGCTCATTATGCACCTATACCATCTAAATTATGTATTTTATTGTAAAAAATGTAACAAATAAGTTTTATACATTTGGTAAAAGACAATACATATCAATCAGAAGTATACAAGAAACCAGTTGGTTTAATTTCACATGGTGGAAGTGGTGAAAATTGGGCATTAGAGGCTTATAAATAGATTGTAAATGATCCAATTTATAATGCTTTACAGACAATACAATTAAATTAGTTCCATTTAATGAAAAATGGAATAGCGGAATAAGTATATATCCACAAAATATTTTTAATATGGATAATTTAGAAAATTTTAAAATTAATGATTATATTGATAAAATATTATCCACATATTAAAAGCAGCCCAAACTGCACATAACAAACGGTAACTGCTGCGGGCGCTTTTCGCGCCCTCGGGGTTCGGTCGGCTAGGTGTCGCCTCGAACCTTCGGTTCGCGCTCGCTCCCACGCCTCCCTCACCCACATTTTGCCAGCTCTGGTC